>OOCW01000680.1_pt1 | contig 30628 bp, 18 predicted proteins | sample 1671201 | NCBI WGS metagenome assembly OOCW01 (sample SAMN06348132, study PRJEB24527) | human gut metagenome | biome: human gut; feature: ankylosing spondylitis patient; material: feces | host: Homo sapiens | place: China | collected 2015-10
TGTTTTGGCGACTTTATTAGTTTATCATGTCTGTCTCTTTCTGTCAAACACTTTTTAAACTTTTTTTCGAAACTTTTTATTTCGTTTCATTTTTTGTTATCGCTCTTGCGACTTCTTAATAATATCATACCTGTCGAAAGTTGTCAAACGTTTTTTAAAAGTTTTTTTGTTTTCGACATTTATTTCATCGGTCGTTGGCGACTTGATTATAATATCATCATAATTTCACAATGTCAACACTTTTAAATATATTTTTTAAAAATATAAAAGGACCTAATAGGCCCTTGATATACTTAAATTAAGTTTTCAGGATTTAAGCATTCTAACTCTGGTAAAACAAATCGACCATTTTCCCTGATAAGAACATCATCAAAGTAGATTGATCCTCCACCATACTCTTCTCTTTGAATTAATACTAAATCCCAATGTATTGCTGAACGATTTCCATTATCTGCTTCTCCCTCATATGCTTGACCTGGAGTGAAATGTAAACTTCCATCAATCTTTTCATCAAACAAAATATCTCCCATTGGATGTTTAATAAGAGGATTCACACCAATTGCAAATTCTCCAACATAACGTGCCCCTTCATCCGTATTAAAGATCTCGTTCAATCGTTCAACATCATTATCTGCAGTTGCGTTTATGATTTTCCCATCTTTAAACTCTAATTTTACATTATTAAAGACAGTACCTTGATATGGACTTGGGGTATTATATTGGATTATACCATTTACACTTTCTCGCACTGGTGCGGTAAATACCTCTCCATCCGGAATATTACAATCACCTGCACAAGGAATTGCTTGTAATCCTTTAATTGAAAAAGTTAAATCTGTACCTGGTCCTGTGATATGGACTTTATCAGTTCTTTCCATTAATGCCTTGAGATTCTTCATTGCTTCATTCATCTTTGAGTAATCAACTAGACATACATCTAAAAGAAAATCTTCAAATTGCTCCAAACTCATTTTAGCTTTTTGCGCTAAAGAAGGTGTTGGATAATTTAATAAAACCCATTGTTTTGTATTAACAATCAAATTGGATACTGGTCTTCCGACTCTTGCTTGCATAACTTTAATTTCTGTAGGTACATCACTGTATTCTGAATCATTTTCATCTGCAAACACGGAAATAAATGCATCAATATCTTTATATTTTTCAAGATTCCATCCAGTTACTTTCTCCATTCTTTCTTCTGTATTCCCTAAAGATAATTCACGACCAATCTCATCATCTAAGATTTCTGTATGTGGATAGGCTCCAATACGATATGTATGTTTAATTAATTCTTTAATTAATGGTTTTGCTAAAATATTTCCTTTAATTAGGACGTGTTGTCCCGCTTCTACTTTATTAGAATACTCTAATAATGTTTTAGCTAATTTTTCTAATCTTGGATCACGCATGTTCTCACTCACCTTTTCAATAATCGATTCTTATATACGTAGTACCAATGTTCTGCAAAACCAGGTGCAAATGGCCCACGTCTTGTTTCAATCATATTTATAAGAATATCTAATTGTTGCTTAATAATTTCTTGAACCTCTAATGAATATCCCATTTCATTACTATGTTTGTGATATTCATCCTCATCTAAAATCCTATAACTTAAATCCGGAAAAACTTTTACATCTAAATCATAATCTATATATTTAATCGTTTGTTGATCGTAAACAAATGGGGAACTTAAATTACAATAGAAGTAAACCCCATCCTTACGAAGCATACATAAAACATTAAACCAATATTGGGTATAGAAATAGCAGACTGCTGGCTCTCGTGTATACCACGTTCTCCCATCAGCTTCCATAACTAATGTTTTATTATTTGCCCCAATTACAACTTCATCTGAAATATCTAAAATTGTAGTTTCATGCCATATTCTATGAATTTTAGAGTTATGTTTATAACTATGTATTTCAACTGTTTGACCAATTTCCGGATAATTCACCTCTCATCCCTTCTTTCCCTACATTTCATTTTTCCCTATTAATGTATTATTTTACCATAAATATTAGCATCAATCATAGACTAAAGGTAAGAAGTTATTTTTTTATACAAAAATGGTACAGATTCAAATGCATAGATTTTTTCAACGCACTTTCCTTTTTTATGAATCATTATGCAAGGCACTGACATTATTTCAAGGTCAATCGCCATATCCCCATAGTAATTTAAGTTTATTTGTGTCATGTTAAGATCCGGCATGGCTGCTTTAATTACTTGTAACATTTTTTTTGCAACATGACATGTCCCACATGTTGGAGTATAGGCTAATGTAATCACTAAGCACTCCTGTTTCCAAATCTCTTTTAGACTTTCATAGTCTACATTCATTAAGTTTTGATTTATTTTTTCCATGATGTTTCATACACCGCTTCTTTGAATCCTAGCGTCACTTTTTCGTTATCGAATGCCAGTGGACGTTTTACTAGCATTCCATCGCTTGCTAATAATTCATAGCACTCTTCTTCGCTCATAGTTGAAAGTTTATCTTTTAAGCCTAATTCACGGTATTTCATTCCACTTGTGTTAAAGAACTTTTTAATTGGTTCTCCCGATTTTAGATGTAATTGTTTGATTTCTTCTTTAGATAATGGTTCTTCTACAATATGACGGATTTCTGCCTCTACATTGTTATCTTTTAACCACTTTACTGCTTTTTTACATGTTGTACATTTTGGATAAATTAAAATATTCATATTATTTCCTCCTTTTTCTATAATTATATCTAAGATTTAATACCATGTCAGTTATTATAACCTATGCTTTTAATTTAACAAAAAAACGATCTTTTAAAGATCGTTTTTTCGTTTTGATGTAGTTTGTAGTCGTGTTGATTAGTTTTTAATAGTGTTATTATTTTGTTTGTCCTAATTGTTGTTGAGCCATCGCTACTAATCGTTTAGTGATTTCTCCACCAACTGAACCATTTTGACGAGCTGTTGTATCTGCTCCTAATTGAACACCAAATTCATTAGCAATCTCTGCTTTCATGTTATCGATTGCTGCTTGTGCTCCTGGTACGACTAATTTATTGCTATTTGATTGGTTTGACATGTTTGTCACCTCCTGACAATCTTAATATGTGTAGTTTCGACAAATTAATACATAACATTTGTTTTTATTTGAAAATAGTTTATTAAAAATATAAAAAGAGGAGAATCGAGTTCTCCCCTTTATTGTGCATATATTTTTGAATAACTATTTTGTTTGTCCTAATTGTTGTTGAGCCATCGCTACTAATCGTTTAGTGATTTCTCCACCAACTGAACCATTTTGACGAGCTGTTGTATCTGCTCCTAATTGAACACCAAATTCATTAGCAATCTCTGCTTTCATGTTATCGATTGCTGCTTGTGCTCCTGGTACGACTAATTTATTGCTATTTGATTGGTTTGACATGTTTGTCACCTCCTGACAATCTTAATATGTGTAGTTTCGACAAACATATACAATCCGTTCGACATTTTTTCGAAGTTTTTAAATATTTTATTATTTTAAGTCAGAAATAGAAATGGCTTTATTTTTTACCTCAGTCGGTATTTGAATAATTTCATTTGAATTTAATAGATTAACCGATAAATTAAAATACATTGCTTCAACCTCTTCACTTGGAAGTTGCAAAAATAAATTGGGATAATCACGTGCTAAGTTTCTAATTAACTCTTGAATTCCATTACTATAGCTCACATCCATTTGTGTGATCTGTTGTTCTTGCTTATTTATTGTTATTCTATAGTTTACACTCTTTGCTTTTTGTATTAATTGATCAAGATTAATATCATTAGAGATATTTAACACATTACTTATTAGTTGTTTTGTTAAAAAGTCTGCGCGAGATAGTGGAAGTCTCAATTCTACTATCTGATTTCGCTCTCTATCATCTATTATTTCTATCCAATCATCTGAATTTTGAAATTTAGACTTTTTGAAAAGTTTAGGAATCTTTTGAAATATAGTTAATGAGCCATTTGATATTTCTTTAAACCACTGTCCATGATTTATATTCATATAATTTATTTTTGAATTTAGGTCAATATACTGAGTTAATTCTGCTGTCATCGGTGAAACACCTTTGCCATTTAACTTCATTAAATAAGTCATATATAAAACTGAATCATCTGACTTCTGTGAAAATCCCCCATCCCCTACCACACTCATTTCATATCCTAAAATATTATATTCACTATTTAATTCAACAGCGTATCCATTTTGATGAAGTGTATTTTTAACAACGGATTCTAGAAATTGGAGTTCACGATAGTTGTTGTAGCGATCGGTTTTTGTAATCCAATATCCACAAGCTATTGATATAATCAGTACGGTGATGAATACGATGAGATGGTTTCTTTTCATGACTTCTTATTTTCTCCTTTTTGTTTATTTTACCATATTAAATAAGTTTGTCAGATGATTGTTTTTTTTGAGTTTATTCGTTATAATGTCTACCGAAAGGTCGGTGAGTGTTATGAAAAAGATCTTAGGTTGTATCCGAAAAGCAGATCGAGATTTTTCTTTAATCGAAGATGGTGATAAAATCGCTGTTGGGGTAAGTGGTGGAAAAGATAGTATGGCGTTATTATACGCTCTACATTTATATCAAAAGTTTGCTCCTGTTAAGTTTGAGTTAGTGGGGATTACGTTAAAGCTAGGTTTCCCTGGGATGGATTTTAATCCTGTTGTGGAATTCTGTGAGAAACATGGAATTGAGTATCATTTAGTCGATACTGAAGTTTATGAAATCTTAAAGTTAAATGGAACTCCAGATGGAAAGATTCCTTGTTCATTATGCTCTAAGTTCAAGAAGGCTATCTTAATTAAGAAAGGCACTGAGCTTGGATGTAATAAGATTTCGATGGCGCATCATGCTGATGATGCAGTTGAGACGTTAGTCATGAATACAATTTACAACGGGTTCTTATCAACATTCAAACCAAAAATGTACTTAGATCGTACAGACGTAACGTTTATTCGTCCACTTGTTTATTGCTATGAAGATGATATTATTGCGGCAGCAAATCGTCATGTTCCTATTGTGCCAAGTACTTGCCCTATGGATAAGCACACAAGTCGCGAAGATGTGAAGCAATTATTAAAGAAATTATATGCTGAGTTCCCAATGGCAAAACAAAATATGTTAAATGCATTATCTAATGGAGATCGTGTTTCATTATTTAATGATTTCAATGATAAAGAATAAGTGTCGTGATTTCACGACACTTATTTTAATGTAAGCTTTTGAATGCCTTGTTTTGTATAAATAACTAGTTTATGTTCTTCATAAAAAAGATAATCTACTTGCTCTAGTTTATAAAATTGATGATTTTCTAATTGTGTCATTAACCACTCTTCATTCTTCCCTAAGCTTTGAAGTGCCTTAGGTTTGATTTGTCCTGAAATAACGAGTGCTAATGGGAAAGTTTTAGTTGGTAATTTCTTTTCAAAGATAGTGAGTTTCCCATTTTTCTCAATAATTCCGTACTGAACGTCTTCCGGAGCTACTATGTTTTGTCCACGAAGTAGCATCATAAAGTCATCGAGATCAATACGGAGTTTTTTTAATTCACCGTAATCGACGCTTCCATTTTTAATGACCATCGATGGTTCGCCTTCAACAACATCACGTGCTTTGGGATGATTAATCTGAATTTTAGCCATTATAATTTGAAGAGCAACGATAACTAGTACACCACCGAGTGCATCTAACCAGTATTGTTCTTCAACAATTCCACCTGCTGCGACATTGGCAATTAAAATATTGATAACAACATCTACCGTACTTAGTTGGTTAACTTCACGTTTACCCATGATTTTATAACATATGAGTAGGACCACATAAAATAAGGCGGCTAATAATAAAGATAGCAACACTTGCAACATAAAAAAATCCCCTTCAGAAAAGTTTAACTTTTTCTATTATGGGGATTTTTTTTTATTATATACAAACTCCGCGATGGTAATGTCCTTTTGTGTAATCATCTGAGTTCTTGTACTGGGCAAGCCAGTCAGAATCAACTTTACCTGTTTGAAGGGCTGTTTGGTAAGCATGAATTGCTTGGGTCATAGTTGCTTCGTTTTCATTTGTGAATTCTAAGCGGAAACTTTGAACACCCATCTTTTGTAATTCTGATAAGAATTCGATGAGAATCAGGTGTTGTGAGTTGAAGATTTCTGTGATGCAGTTTCCAGTGCGAAGTAATGGTAAGATTTTATTTTTGCGGTCACGTAGGCCGAATGGTGTGCTTAAGCACATGCGACAGAATTCTTGTTGATTTAAAAGTTTGACTGGGCAGTGCTTTGTAATCATCATTGGAATACGTGTGTAGACAATCATTTCTGTTGGAAGTGGAGATTGTTTAACGAGTCCACGTAATTGTTTTTGGTTAATTTCATAAGATAATGTGACTTGTGATACACCTAGTTGTTTTAAAGCTTGGATACTTTGAACGTTATTTGTGTTAAAAGCAAAGTCTGTTAGGAAAGTATAGCCTTTGTTTTGTAGGGCGTGATACATTCCGTATTCACCAAGCATGATGGTTTGAAGTGGTAAGCTTTCGATGATTTGTGTTGCTTGCTCGATTTCAGAGTCATCAATGATACGTGGCAGTTGAGGAATGATGGTTACGCCGTGTGCTGCTCCTAGTTCAACTGCCTTTTTCAGTGTTTTGATATCCTTATAATAGATGGTTTCAATGTTGTGGTTAAGGACAGTTTGTAGCTGTTTGATGTTTCGGACACTAACTGTGAGTTGTGGGGTGATGGTTGTTGTGTCTAAGTTAGAAACGGTTGGTTGGATTTCTCGACGTTGGCGACCGGCATGATGTTGCGTACGATTTTTTTCAAGCTTTTCTAATAGTTCACGTCGGATTTTGTTAATGATTGAAATAGGCATGGTAATACCTTCATCCATATTAATATTGATGTATGCAAACGAGAATGCGGTACTTCCTGTTTTTTCAAGTTGTTGTTTTAAACGATCTTGACTTAATGGGGTGTTCGTTGCTGTTTCAAACACTTCTTCTGTTTCAACTGTGACCATGTTTGAGTCATTATCCCAGGCCATGATTTTTAATGGTTCACCTAGTTTGGCACTCACTTCACCATAGATATCAATTTTAGGAACTGATTTTTCTGTTACTTCAACGCGTTTAGCTAAAGAAACGGATGTTGTTTTATAAACTTTCATGCCTTTTGATACTGGGAATGGTGCATCTAAATCAACGTTACCTGGATTCGCAAGTTTCACATCATTTCCTTTAACAAACATTTTTTGAACTTGTAATCCTTGATCTTTGCTGTTTAATCCGACGAAGCGTAAGCCGTCTCCAACTTCGAGTGGTGATTTAAGATTAATCGTAACTCGTTTTCCTTTGACATTAACAACTTCTCCGATTAAGATTCCTTTGTGATTTGGACGATCGGCGCTCATCCAATTGAGACCTTTGTCTCCAAATAAGAATCCTTTCGTAAATCCACGACTAAAAATTTGATCCATGTCTGCATGAGTTTGTTTTGAGATTTTAACTCGGCGGGTTTCTACATATTGATCGATAGCTTCACGATAAGCTTTAACAACTGTCGCGACATATTCTGGTTTTTTTAGACGTCCTTCGATTTTAAATGAAGTGACTCCCGCTTCGATAAGTTCCCCAATTTCATCAATGGTTTTTAAGTCTTTAGGACTTAATAGAAAGTCTCCGACATTTGAATCAAGTGTTTCTCCACTTGATAAATCGACAAGTTCGTATGGAAGGCGACATGTTTGAGCACAGGCTCCACGGTTTCCGCTTCGAGCACCAATCATACTACTCATTAAACATTGTCCTGAATAACAAACACAAAGAGCTCCGTGAACAAATACTTCCAAGTCAATGTCCACTGCCTGTTTCATGGCTTTAATTTCTTCTAATGTATTTTCACGTGCCACAACAACGCGGTCTGCTCCAAATTGTTTAGCAAATTCGACACCTTTTGTGTTATGAAGTGTCATTTGGGTACTAAAGTGGAGTTCAAAGTCTGGATACATTTGTTTGACTAAGTGAGCAACCCCGATATCTTGAACGATGATAGCATCGACATCATTTAAATATAGAAAGTGAATATATTCTTTTAATGCTTCTAATTCTTGATCAAAGATGGTTGTATTAACAGTAACATAGACTTTAACGTTATGTAGATGGCTAAATTTAATGACTTCGATTAGTTCTTCATTTGTAAATGCTGCTTCTTTTCGTGCTCCAAAGGCTGCTCCACCTACATAGATGGCATCAGCTCCGTTTGTAACGGCCGCTAATAATCCTTCACGATGACCAACTGGTGCTAATAATTCAATAGTTGACATTTAATCCGCTCCATTTTTCATAATTTCTTTCATTGTAACATACTTAGGATAGTCGACCAATGACCAATTTTTTAGATTTTTTATAATTTCATGGTTATAACGACATAAATTTTGTAAAAAAATATTTAATGGGCAAGTTTTAATATTGTAATGACCTGTCGCATATTATAAAATGTTGTAGTTTAAGATACTAACACTATTTTAGAAACTAGGTGAAGATGATGAGTAAGGAAACTGTAAATCTTAATCAAGAAAAAGTTAAACAAAAGAAACCTAAGAAAAAGTATGGGTGCTTAAAAGGTGTTTTAATTTTTATATTAGTTTTATTACTTTTAGGTGGGGCTGTTTACGGAGCTGCCCATGTGATGTTATCTCGAATCAATCGTGAAGAATTAGAAGATTTAAATGTTTCTCAAGAAGTTTTAGATTTGAAAAAGGGAATGGGTGTCATGAATATTGCTTTATTTGGAGTCGATTCACGCGATGATGCTTACACAAATACTCGTTCTGATGCGATGATGGTCTTCTCATTCAATAGCAAGACAAATCAAGCTTATTTAACATCAGTTGTTCGTGATACATTTGCTTATATTAATGAAGATCATGGGTTTGAGAAAATTAATCATGCTTATGCTTATGGTGGACCAACACTCGCTGTTCAAGCTATTAACCAAAACTTTGATTTAGACATTCAAAAATATGTTACTGTAAATTTTAACGCAGTTGAATATATTATTAATAAACTTGGTGGGGTCGAAGTCGATGTACAAGATTATGAACTTCAAGAGTTAAATCGTGTCATTGCTGAGATGAATGTCGAAGTTAGTGGTGAAGAAGCAAACTTACTTGAAGGTACAGGGTTACAAACGTTAAATGGTCGTCAAGCAGTCGCTTATATGCGTATTCGTAAAGTAGGAAACGGGGACTATGAACGTATGGAACGTCAACGTCGAGTGATTACATTAGTCGCACAAAAAGCCTTCTCGTATAATAAGGTCAAATTACTTGGATTAATGAATGATTTCTTACCGTATATTCAAACTAATTTAACAACAAATGAAATTATTGCACTGGGAACTCAATTATTATTAAGTGGTGAGCGTGAAATCGAACAAGTTCAGTTACCACAAACAGAATTAAGTTATGGAGAAAAGTTAAGTGATGGACTATACTACTTAGTACCAACGACATTAGAGGAAAATGTAATTGAGTGGCACGATAAAGTTTATGGAACTGATCGCTATACCCCAACCAGTGGTGTGATGAATATTAATCAAAAAATTATTAATTATACTGGATTGTATTAATTCGAAAGCTCATAAGGATCAATGTATTCTTATGAGCTTTTTATTTATTACATATTTTAACCGCACTTATCTAGTATAATAAAGTCAGGTTTCAATTAAAGAAGGGGAAGAGGTGTACAAATTCTGATTGCCTTGTTATTAATTAATCTTACGTTGAGCTAGGTGAAATATTTTTCTATCAAGTTGACTGGACTTGATCAAGAACTCCATCACCATAAAAAAACCTATTATATCAATAAAGATTTGAAACTGAACTTGATTAAGAAAAAAGTAGAAGACACAATGAAATTTCAAGATTAAGATAATCCCCACTTTATATTTGACTAAAACTATAAACAGGCAACCAGAACCCAAACAGGTAAGAGAAAAAACGAGAGGTTTTGGCCCAATGTTATTTCGTTAAGTTACATTGGCTTAGTGGTTAGTTTTATTTTTTTACTTTGGGTAATTCTAACCTTTATCGTATTTAATAATAGCTTTTTAATCTCGGTATTTGTTTATACTATTTTAGCTTTCTTAGGAACACTTATTGGTTGAAAATCTAAAACCGTTAATCAAAAAATAGTTAGATTTCTCATTGTCATTGTAGTGCTCTTCTTAGTTCTATCTTTTATAAGGATGACTTAGCATGAAAAGACGCCGTTTTAAAAAACGGCGTCTTTTTCCTTTGGCTCTGTTAGACGAAAATATTATTATTTACTCTTTTCCTACTTGGAGGGAGCAAAATTTTCAAAAATAAGAACTCATAACTATTGGTATGAAGTGATTGACTACCAACAAGGATGTCTAACACAGCTTTTCTTTTTAATTTCAAGTGATGATTGGATAACTCTTTTGAAACTGTCGATCTTAATTATAAATTTTCTCCATTTGAAGCAATGACTTCTTTATACCAATAGTAACTATCCTTTTTGTAGCGGTTTAATGTTGCTCCTTCTTCCTCTTCTTCTCGGTCAACATAGACAAAACCATAACGTTTTTGGTAGCCATTTAACCAACTTAATAAGTCAGTAAAGGACCATGTACAATAAGCGATGACTTCACATCCTTCTGCCATAGCAATTTTCAATTCTTCAATGTGTTCTTTTAAGAAGGCAATTCGATATGGATCATGAATTGAACCATCCTCTTCTTTTTTATCGAAAGCACCTAATCCATTTTCAGAAATAATAATTGGCAAGTTGTAACGGCTTGTAATTTCTCGTAATCCATAACGTAATCCCATTGGATCGATGGTCCAGTCCCAGTCTGTTGTTTTTAAGTAAGGGTTAGATGGATTTTTAAATAGTCCTGGTTGCCCTGTAACTTGACCTGAACCTTTCACACCTGTGGTATTAAATGTTCCATAAGGTGTAACTCCATTGATTGGATTATATTCACATACACTTGTTTGATAATAATTGACTCCCATAAAGTCAATTTTTGAAGCGGCTTCTTTTAAAATTTGCTCATCTTCATTTTCAAACTGTGGAGCAATTCCTTTCTTTTGTAAATAAACAAACGTTGATTTTGGATAACGTCCATAAGCATACATATCCATCCACCAGAAGTTTTTCATATCATCAAAGTCCATTTTAGACATTGCATTGATTGGATTACAATCGATTGAATAACTCGGACTATAAGAAAAACTTGCTCCAATTTTTCCACTTGGAATCATTTGTTTAAATAATAAGACTGTTTTTGCATGCGCCATAAAAGCATGATGATTTGCTTGGTAGAAAGTTTTTTCATCATTGAATTTTCCTGGTGGATGCATCGCCGTTAACCACCCTAATGATGTAAATACATTTTGTTCATTTAATGTAATCCAGTACTTAACTTTACTTCCAAATCGCTCAAATAAAACTTTTGAATAATTGACAAAGTCATCAATAATACGTCGATCTTCAAATCCATTATATTGATCCACTAAAGCTTGTGGAAGATCCCAATGAAAAATCGTTACCATTGGCTCAATGTTATATTTTAGACATTCATCAATTAAGTCTTCATAAAACTTTAATCCTGCTTCATTAACTTCGCCATTTCCAGTCGGAATAACACGTGGCCATGAAATTGAAAAACGATACGTTTTAAGTCCCATTTCTGCCATGAGCTTCACATCTTCTTTGAAACGGTGATAGTGATCAACTGCCACATCACCTGTTGTTCCTTTATATGTTTTTCCTTCAATTCTAACAAATTGATCCCAGTTAGAAAGACCCTTTCCATCTTCTAAGTAAGCACCTTCCACTTGATAAGCAGCAGAAGCACTCCCCCATAAAAAATCTTTCGGCATTTTAAAGCTTGTCATTACTATATCCTCCTCATTAAATAATAGCTAATACTTGATCATTGGCTGTTACAACATCTTTTTTCTTAACAATTATATCCATAAACTGTTGACTATTTGTGATGATAATTGGCGTTACTAATTCATATCCTGCTTTTTTAATTTTTTCAATATCAAACTCTAAAATCACATCACCTGTCTTAATAGTATCTCCTTGCTTTCTATGAGGTGTGAAGTATTTTCCTTCTAAGTTAACAGTATCTAATCCAACATGGATTAATAACTCAACCCCTGTCTCACTTCTTAATCCAATGGCATGGTGTGTCTTGAAAAAGACATCTATTGTTCCATCAAATGGAGCAACAACTTGACCTTTTGTCGGGATAATGGCAACACCATTTCCCATTACTCCACTAGAGAAAGTGACATCATTTACTTGTGATAACTCAATCATATGTCCTTCTAAAGGGCTCACAATATTTAATCCTGTATTTAAAGGAATCGTAACTTTCTCTTCTAACATTTCTTCATCATCTTCTTCAACCGGATCTTCGAATCCAATCACATAAGTAATAATAAAGGTTGAAACAACTGTTACCCCTAACGTGATTAAAATATATAAAAAGCTTTGCGGATTTCCTTCTTCAAGATATTGTGGAATGGTTACAATTGCTGGTGTTGCTACTCCATAACATTTCATTTGGAAGAAACCACCGACTAATCCCCCCATTAATCCTCCTAAACAAGCTCCGATCATTGGTTTTTTAAATCGTAAGTTCGTTCCGTATAAAGCAGGTTCTGTAATTCCTGCAACTAAAGCCGAAAATGCTGATGACCCTGCGCTCTGTTTAATATCAGAATTTTTTGATTTGATTGATACCGCTAATGCTGCCGCTCCTTGGGCCATATTTGCACAGAATTCTGCAATACAAATAAATCCTTCAAATCCTGTTGTGGCTAAAACTCCTAATTTAATTGGTGTAAAGGCATGATGCATTCCTGTCATAACCACAAACGGGAAGACAGCCGCTACTAATCCAACTGCAATAAAACCTAACTTATCTTGAATAAAATAAACAGCAGTTGATAACATATCACCAAAGATAGCTCCTAGTGGACCAATGACAACCATAACGATTGGTGCAATAAATAACATCACTAACATTGGTTTTAAGAAGTTTTTTGTAATTTTTGGCGTAATTTTATCAACAAATTGTTCAATATAAGGTAAGACTGCTACTGATAAAATAATCGGAATAACTGAATAAGAATAATTAGCATAAGTAACTGGGATTAAGTTAAAGAACTTGACTGTTTGTCCTGCTTCATTTGCTCCCTTTAAAAGAGAGATAAAGTTTGGATGTAAAATAATCAGTGCAATACTCACGGCATAATATGGATTAGCATTAAATCGTTTTGCAGCTGACATTCCAATTAATACTGGCATGAAGAAGAAAGCTCCATCTCCAATAACTGATAACAGTTCATAAGTTTGACTTGTGTTACTTAATATCCCTATCATCGGTAAAACAGTTAATAAAACTTTGATCATCGCCGCTCCAATAATGGCTGGGATAACGGGCGACATAACACTTGAAATGATATCTAACATTTCAGAAATGATATTTTGATTTTTTTTCTCTATTTTTTTTACCGATGTTTTTTCTTTGAAATTACCAAGCGAACAAATTTCTTTATAAACTGACGCCACTTCATTACCAATAATAATTTGATATTGGCCACTTTTTTTCATGACCCCAATCACACCTTTAATCTTTTTCACCTGCTCATCATCCACTTGACTTTCATCTTTTAATACAAAGCGAAGTCTTGTCATACAGTGAACAACAGATTCTACATTCTCCTTTCCTCCAAGTTTTTCAAGAATTCTTTCAGCTAATTTCTTATAATCCATTTTTTCTTCCTCCATTCATTTAAAAATCAAATGAAGTTTTGCCTACATATATAGATTTTCATCTATAGCGTAGTTACAATCTTACTATATATAATAAGCTGATGGATTATCCAGCATTATTAACTATCTTAAATTGTTGCTTTTGTTCTAATTCGTTCAATATGAATCATTAAATATAATTGCTCCTCTAATGATAAATCATAATTATATTCATGCTCGATTAATTCTTTTATTTTTAAAACGCATTCATAACTCTCATGATACTTTTCTTTTAAAATGAAGAATAATTCCGTATCTTCTTCTTCATAAACAGCATTACTAAAAACACGTTGTGCAAAAAATTTTAAATGTGTAATGAAACGATAATACGTACTAGACTCTTCATTAAACTCTACTTTAAAGTGATATTTAATAACACTTAAAACTTGCTGCATCACTTTAGTGATATTTGCAATATTTATCATATCGTTATTAAGTTCAGCATTCACAATATGATAAGCAATATACCCTGCTTCATCTTCTTCAAATGCAACTCCAAAATCCTGATGAATCATTTCTAATGCTCTTCGACCAATTTCGTATTCATCAGCAAATAATCGTTTGATTTCCATTAACAATGGATTTTTAACTTGAATTCCTTGTTGATAACGTTCAATTGCACCATGAATATGTTCTGTTAAACTCACGTAAATAATTTCATTTAACTTTTTATTATATTCTTTTTCAAATGTCGAAATAATTTTACGAGTTAACAAAATATATTCCTGTGGTAAGTCAGAGACAATACTAATTAATTTATTATTAATGTTCTTATTTTTACACGAAAATATTTTATAATTTAAGTTCGTTAAATCAACTTTTTGATTTCCTTTCTTTCCAAAAGCAATTCCTTTTCCCATTACAATTATTTCATCGCCATTTTCATCTAAAGATATAAATGCATTATTATTTAATACTTTTTCAATATACATCTATCTTCCTCTCCCATCATCAATCTGACCTCGAAATGAATATAAAAAAAGGCAAAACCCTCCCTATAGAAGTGGGTTTTGCCTGCCTAACCAGTTACAATCCTTACCATCATCATATCATGCGAATATCTATTTGTAAAGATTTGGGATAGCGTTTTACAAAAATAATTAATTTGAAAATATTTAAAGACTATAAGCTCATCACCCAAACGCATTGTTGATTTTAAAAAAATATTTTCTTATTTAAAATGACGTTTAAATTATATGGAAAACAACTCATTTTAACACTTAAATTCATCGTTTTAATAGAAAAAATCATCAAGGGCTATTTCTGGTAAAGACTCAGAATATAAATAAAATTTTCCCTTCTACAACTAGATAATATACTTAATTTCATAAGGAAATGGAAGATGTTTTAATCCGAATTCAAAGAGTTCTTTGATTTCAGCGATAACTTCTTTTGGATAGACATATTTTCCATAACCAAATTGACCATATTTATAAGTCCGTTCAGCTTCATTCATGGGAAGTTGGCTTTCTTCAAAGACTTGAAGGATATGGTTTTTAGCGGTTGGTGTAAATCGATGGGAGATGATTTCAAAAGTGATGGGATGTTGTGACTCTTCATTTGGAAGAAAGTCTTTTAACATTTTAATAAGCATGAGGTAATCCTCTTTCCAGTTGGGATAGATGAAAACCGGCGCAATTAAAAATCCAACGGGGTATCCTGCTTTTATTGCTTTGCGGGCTGCTTCAATTCGTTGTTTTGCTCTTGGGGTCCCATGTTCGAAACTTTCAATGACGGTATCTGTATTAATAGAAAAGCGCATTTCAGTATGCCCATTATGTTTGAGATGAAGTAAGTCATCTATATCGGTGAATTTTGTGACAAAGCGAAATCTTGTATTAGGATCTTTAGCAAAAAATTCAATGGATTTAGCTAAGGCATGCGTATAGGGTTCAACAGGGACAGGATCTGAGGTTGCGGATCCTTCAAAAATGGTTGGTTTAAATTTCCCTGTCTGTGTATATCGTTTTGCTTTTTTCAAAATGTCATCGAGATTGACATAGATACGCGTAAAAGGCTTATCTTTGAGATTCGTGTTTAGATAACAATATTCACATTTTCCGATGCAACCTGTGACCAGTGGAAGCTGATAGTGAGCAGATGGTTTACATGATTGAAATTCAAGAGTGCGGCGTACGCCAATGACAAGAACTCGCTTCCCTATTTCATACTTTTCTTGCACACTTTTCCCACGTAAAAAGTTCACACGATTACTTTCAAGAATATCGACAGGAATATCCATATCTTCAAACTGCTTTTTTAACTCTTTCCCTAGTGTATAATCTAATGCTTCTTTTTCGATATAAACATGCTTAGGTTTAAACATAAAAATCATCCTTTCTTATTTTATTATTTTAAATCGTCGGAAAAATATCGATGTTTTTTTACAAAAGATGACGAAATCATCACTAACACCTTAAATAATTAGAGGTGCTAGTAATAAAAAGAAAGAATAAATTTTATGAATTAATAATCATGTCACATTTTAAATTTAAAAATGAAGGACCTATATTAAGTGGATGCCCATTACCCATCTTAGAGGGAATAACAATCCATTCCCCCTATTTAATTACATAATTTCAATCAAACAATCGTTACAATCAAAAAAAGCCCTCATAGAGAAGATTGTTGAGGATAAATTACTTTATATCAAAAAATTATTGAATCTCCTTTTGAAATTTTCATCAGCTTCAATTAGTTAAATAACCAATCACAACTGTTTTCTCTAATACAACCAAAAATAAAACAGCTATCATGATAGCTGTTTAGATTTGTTGTTTTTCTTTTAGTCGGTGATAACGACGGGTTAAATAGATTTGTGCTAAGGCCGCCGAAGGAATTGAGACAATCATTCCGACCATGCCTAAATAATGACCTCCAATTAAAATAGCGATTAATACCCATACCGGATTGAGACCCACACTACTACTTAATAGTTTGGGTTGAATGACATTGGCATCTAGTTGTTGATAAATAGTTAGCAATATGAGCGATAAAATCGCTAGATGTAAGCTTGAGAATAATCCAAGTACGCTTCCTAAAATGGCACCTAAAATAGGCCCGATATACGGTATGACGTTGGCAACACCTGTAACTAGCCCAACTAAAATGGCAAATGGATGACCAATCAATAGTAAAATAATGGTCGAACAAATACCTGCTAAGAGAGCGGCAATGAGTTGAGCGATTAAAAAACCTCCAAATACAGTATCTAAATCACGAAGGAGTTGTTTTACACGACTTAATACTTTTTCAGATAATAAAACCTCAGCGCCTTTATTCAAAGAATCTATTAAAACTTCCTTATCTTTTAAGAAATAGATTGATAAGATGATCGTTGTTAATGTACTAATCGCGAACCCTGTTACATTCGTAATCACACCTGTTCCTAGTTGTAAGGCATACGTTCCAGCACTACTTAATAAATTAGTAACAAAGCTTGAAATTTGATCAATTTGTTGTTGAGTAATAAAGGATTGAACATATGGTCCAAGTTCATTAATGTAGTAACTCATACTGTCTTGGAACATCGGTAAAGATTCTAGTAGTAAGCGTAAGTTCTTTATAATGGGAGGGATAATGCTATTAAATAAAACATAAATCGCTCCGACTACAAGAAGAAATAAAAATAAGATGGTGATACCACGACTTACACCTGACGCTATCTCCTTTTTAAATAGCTTCCGACTGATTCCTTTTAATTTTTTCTCAACAAAAATCATTGGACGATTTAAGACATATGCGATTCCAAACGCAATGATAACTGGTCTAATGAGTAGAATGAAGGTATGGATTTCTGCTGTAATTAATCCTACATTTTTTAAAATAAAATAAATAAAAATTAATCCAACTCCAACGATAAAAATACTTAAACTATTAAGCCAAAGTTGCTTGTTTTCCTTTAATTTTTCAAACATTTATAGCACCTCTGTTCTATATATAAATAAAAAAGCAATCTAACTCTTTTAATTCAAATTCAGCTCTTAAAATACTCTGAAATCAAGACTGAATCTAGTCATGGTGAATAACCTGACCGTTCCATTTATAAAACCAATCTCATCTAATAGGGATTAGGTGATCTACCACTTTCGAGAAAATGTATCTTCACTTATATAAGATTGAATCTCTATAATCATTTTACCATCTATAAAAAGATAAATATACTATTAATCTATCGTTTAATTTAATGTATGCAGCCTATGCTTGGTGAAAAAAAAGATAGGAGTCTAATTAAGATCTCCTATCTAGAAACTGATTATTTTTGATATATCATTAGTTTTGGAACATATAGATAACCTGTACTTTTAATTCTTCTCCCTCATCAACATAATGAGCATATAATGTGTAAGTACTCGATGCTAATTTTGTAGTATCGACCGTAATATACCCATCTTCATCAATCATTGTTTCAACAACAGAATCTTTAAATGTTAAATTATTTCTAAGTGATAACTCTGGGGTTAACCTTTCTCCGTTTCGATTAGTTAACTCTAATTTAAATTTTATGATTCCATCTTGAGTTTCTAACATTCCTCCTTCAATTAGTTGATAACCTACATTTAAGTGTGTTAAGTTGTTTAATTCAGATAAAGGAGAAAGATTAGTTATTTGATTGTATGAAATATCTAGTGATTGAAGATTTTTAGCATACTCTAAGCCTGTTAAACTCGAAATACCAGAATTGCTTACATCTAAATGAGTTATGTTCAAGATATCTCCCATGGTAATCTCATTTTTCGTTAAATTTAATGCTTGAATAACAGCTAACTTTAATGTTTCATCAGTAAATTCAACCACTTGATTTACATCGATGGCTTCTTCTAACTCATTAATAGCTACTTGTAATTGTTCAACCATTTGATCGACTTCATATTGTTGACTATTATTAGCAGCTATCATTTCTGTTGCTTGATTCATGGCATGTTTTAATACTTCAATACTTTCATTGGTATACTTATCAAATTCTATAGAAGTTGCCACTTCTAATAATTCAATTAATGATTGATAATTAGTAGCTAAAATTAATTGATTTAATGCTGCTTCAAGCTGAGAAGTTAAGCTGTTAATTTTCTCTTGAGTGTAACCATTCATTAACTGACTATTCACTTCATCTACAACTGACATTAATTGATTCCAAGATTCTTCTGTATAATCATTTGAACGTAACTCTTGGCTTGTTATTAATAGTTGATTAAGTTTTGAACGATCAATTCCCTCACGATTACTATTAACAAAATATAACTTTGTATCTCCCCATGTGGCATGGTCAGATCCAATTCCATTTCCACCATCAGTCACCACTAGTTTTAATTCTTTCGCACCTGCTAAACTAACCTCAATATATTGTTGTGGATCTTTTGATTGCATTAATCCACTATCAAATTGTTTTACCCCGTCAACATAAACTTCGAATGAAACACTTCCCACTCTTCCATACATTGCACGGTCAACACCAACAGATGCACTAAAGAATTGGTAATCCTTATCACTTAAATCATAGATGATAGTGGCATTTGCATGTGATCCAATTCCTCGTTCATATGTTGCAACCGTTCCATCTTCATTTGTTAATCGTAAGGCAGCTCCACTTGTAGAAATATCTTTTTTTGTGCTTCCATAACTTTGAGTGGCTGACTTCCAGTCATACTCTGTTAAATACGTAAAATCATTCATATCAAAGACTGAAATCGTACGAGTTTTTTTAACTTGATTTCCATCTGAATCTGTAACAGTGTAAGTAATTGTGTAATTTCCTGGACAATCGAAGTTAACATTTTCTACGCCTGATACTTCAACTGAATCCGTTAATTCACCATCCTCAGCATCTATTGCCATATACGTCCCTACAATATCTTTAAATGGTTGTCCCACTTTCACTGCGGTATCATTTGGAATCGTTAATGTAGGTTTTGCATTATTTGTAATTAATTTTGGATTAGCAATTATAGCATGGTCTGACGTATTTCCATTCCCTGCATCATTTATTTCAATGACTAATTCCTTAACCCCTTTAACTGGCACATCGATAAATACCATATTATCGGCATGTTTTAAAATTGGTGTCGTTGCTAAAACTTGACCATCTGCAATAACCTTTACTTGTAAACTTGAATTTAACTGAGAGGCAATATTCATATCTACCCCAATTAATGCTTCAAATCGATCGTAGTCTAATCCTGTTAAATCATACGTTATTTTTCCATCAGCATGAATTCCAAATCCTTTTTCAAAGGTTTGAATATCACCGTTTATACGCCCTTTAATATTTTCATTTCGTCTTGGTGTTCCCCATACTGTTTCAACATCTGTCCATTCACTATCCGATAAATAGTCATAATCACTAACGACTTCGACTTTAATCATTTTAGTCGTTGTCATTCCTTGATCTTCGGCCATGAAAGTAACTGGATAGATTCCTTTTTGACTCACATCAACTGAGTGATTAACAGTTACTGCATTCGTCATCTCTTCACCAGTATATGTATAGGCTCTTACAAGACTGATCGGTTCAAATGCTTCATTTAATTTGACCGTCACCTTGTCTTGACTAATCATAACTGTCGGTGCTAATGAATGAAGATGAACTTCTTCACCTGGATTTAACTTCTTATCATAAGGAATTACCTTGTACTCAACCGCTTCTCCAACTTCAGTCGTTGTATCAATAAAACTATTTGTTGAAGTAAATCCGATTAATTCTTCATCTTTAAAAATCTCATATCCTAAAACATCAGCGGCAACATCAGCATTTACTTTGAATACTAACTGATTATGTTCACCATGCGTTAAACGTTCAACCACTAATCCTGTCTCTTTTTCAAAGCCATTTCCTTTATATTCAATATAGTCATAATTTGCATACCACGTTTTAACTTCTGGTTTTTTATATTGGCTGACAAATTCTTTTGTCTCATCTGAAACAAAGAACCCGTGGCGTTCAAAATGTTCAGTTAAATCTAACTCTAACGCAATACTTGAGTATTTTGCTAATTGATTTAATTTATCGTTTGCTGAATCTTGTGAATCTAATACAACATTGTTCTCACGATATTGTCGATTAAGTTTAGCCCAATAACCAGGATAAATCATTTCTAATTGCCAAAATACTGCTAAATTTTCAAAGTATGAACCTGAATAATACTCATTATTATCTTTGGAAATTACATTTTTATAAATATGACTTTCAAATGGGATACGCTTATCTGGTTTATTATAGTAATACGATGAATTCTGTGGAATCATGTTATTTGTAACTTCTCCGATTGTTCGAGCTGGAATATCTAATCGATGTCCCATCTCATGGTCAACACCCCAACCACCGACACTCGTTAACATACTAACCATGACATCACCTTGAACTCCAATATGATTTGAAGCAGCATACATATATCCAAATGGTTGAGCTAGACGAATATTTTCACGCGTATACTTCACATCATTTAATTCATTGCTACCATCCAATCCTAAATATTCAAATACTAAATCCATGTGGTCATTATACATGTTTACAGTTTGAAGTGGACTAAACTCTTGGTTCACATAGGCTTCATATGCTCCGGTTGCTGTTCCCGTGAATACTAAGTGATCAGATACAATTTCAACGATATCAATCATTTGACGATCCATCACATCTGGATTCGCTCTTTTATCTGCATCTAATCGTGCTTTATAATCTTTTAATAACTGTAAAAACTCTTGCTCATCTGTATTTTTATCCATCATTGGAAATACTTCAACACCTTTAGCAAATCGGATAACTGGTGACTTTCCTTGTTGCTCCTCTGTATAAGGATTAACAATATATACCGCTCCACCTGGTGTTACTGAATGATGATACCACCCATCATTTTGAGTAACCTCTGGAACTGTAATGACATTTTTTCCAGCATGTAAACTAACCGTTCTTCCCCAGTTTGCAAAACTTCCCTCTTGCTGTGAGAAAAACAATTGAGGTAATGGTTTTCCTGGTTCAGCATCAACATAAACAACAACTGTATCACCTGGTTTCGCCAACACTCCAGTTGGTTGATTGTTATTTCCAAATCCAAACTTTAAATTCTGATTAGTGTGTGCATTTCGGTCACCGTGCTGCTCTACAGTCACTGTTTTTACCGTTTGTAATTCATTATTAATAATATCTTTTGCTAATTGAATATCTTCTTGATAAACAGAAGCTAATGGATGCTCATTCACTTTCTCCTCTAAAGCTTCTAATTTTTCAATTGTATTAAAAGCTTCAGATACTTCATTCATCAGTCCATTTGTAAATAGATTTTTCATTTGATCTGCAGTAGCATCTTCCTTATAAACACGGATATCTCCAATAGATGACCAATCTTGATGAGCTTCTTCAAAAACAAATTTAATACGCTTTGCTTTTGTTGAATCAAACTTGATTTCTAACAGGTCATTTGTCACCGCATAGTGACCTTCCGAAACTTTTTGGAAGTTATCCCCTGTAGCAACTGGCGAAATATAGATACTAAATTTTGTTGGGAATCCTTTATTAATCGTTCGAGCTTTATAAGTTAAACGATCGACTTCTGTTGTTTTTTCTAACGTTAAAATAACTTCATTTTTAAATGTATCACTATTAGGTTTCCCAGTCTCCCAATGTGTTGTGACATCTTCATCAATTGCATATTGAAGTGGGGCTCCTGGATAATTTCCACCATTATTACTAATCGCAGAAATAGGCACACGGAACATCTCATCATATTGTTTGATATATTCTGTATAGAATGGTGTAAATTTACTTACATTAGAAGTTCCCGATTGGATGGTACCAAATTCTATTAACTCTTTAGCAATGTTCAACTTTTCCATATACTCATCGGCAAATGGATGATTTTTTACCTGTTCAGTCAATGATTCTATCATTGCAATTGTAGCAAATTCCGGGTTTAATTCACTCATAGTCTTATCTATGAATAAGCGATCCATTACTTCAGAGATACTATCTTGTTTATAAATTCCAAACTCAGAAGCAATTGCCCAGTTTTCATATCCTTCTGTAAACACAAATTTAATACGACGTGCATCTGTTGGATTAAATAAAATCTCCATCGTATTTTTTGTATCAATCGCCATCTCTCCAGCTGTTACTTTTTCAAATGTATCACCTTGAGATGTTTTTGAAATATAAATTTCAAATGATTGAGCATATCCTCTAGAGTGATTATTTGAATACATTAAACGATTAATTGTTGTTAATTCTTCTAATGTAATAATCACTTCGTTCGTATGGCTCGAACTATTTTGAGATCCCGAATGCCATCTTGTATTGATGTCATTATCCATTGCATTTAAAATAGTATTATTTGCATACTGACCACCATTCGTCGTGATACTTGTGATTTTTTCAGAAGGCACTTTATATAATGCATCATAAGCCTCTAATCTCTCATCATCAAAAGAAGTAAACGTTGAAATCATCGCATTCATATAGTTAACTTCTGTTAATTCTAATAAGATTCGAGCATTAACAATATCCTCTTTAAAATCATCATAAAATGGATGTTGCTGTGCAAGAACCTCAAATTCATTTAACTTCTCAATGGTATTAAATTCTTCACTTAGTTCATTTTTAGACTCATTAGTAAAAATGTGATTCATTTGATTAAGGAGTAGATCCTCTTTATAGAACCAAAACTCTGATGCACTTGCCCAATCTTGATTAGCTGATTTAAAAACAAATTTAATTTTTTTAGCTTGAATCGTATCAAACTTAAACTCCATCATATTTCCTGTTGTAGTATGACTTCCAGTAACAGCTAATCGAAAATCATCTTCTTCCCCAGACAACGAAGCATAAATTTCAAATTCATTTGGGAATCCTTTTCCTTTAGCCCCATCTTGTCGAGTGGCATAAACAATACGATCAATAGATTCAATCTGATTAAATTCAACAATCACTTCATTAGTAAATGAGGAAGTATTTTTTGTTCCAGTTTCCCAATGAGTTGATAAATTATTATCAAATGCTTTATCTAACGAACTTGAATTATATTGTCCCCCATTATTTGAAAATGAGACTATCTCATCTCGTGAGACGCGATACTGTTCATTGTAAGCATTAAAGTTATCATAGCTATTTAATGCAAAGCCTCTAACAATCGCTTCACTCACTTTATTTTCTTTAGTTTCTTCTTCTGAAACTTTCACTTGTGTTTGCCATTCATTGGCGAATACACTTAGTGTTGGCGAAAAATTTGAGATAATTAGTGATAATGCTAATACACTCGGTAAACTTTTTTTCATGATCTTACCCCTTTTTCTTAATGATAATTCGAAAGTGATAAAAAACTACTCATTTCTCTTATTGCTTATATAAGCAAGAAGGGTACCACGCCTAAGAATAAAAAAACTACCTATAAAAGGTAGTTGCCATCTTATTTCAATATCACAAAAAAACATCATAAAAAAAGCCTGTTCAAAGCTTGTTATTATTTCTTTTATGAAATACAAAGAATTATCATTCTTCGGCAACTGGCTGGCATAGTTTATATAAACCTTAGCCCCTTTAGCTTTGCGCCTCTAGATTTCCCTAGATTTGCCGATATATTCACTTTACACATACATTTTATAATATTTTTTCCATAATTAAAATATTTTTTCGAATTTTATCCATATTTTTTCTTTAACAGCAAGGTTAATTTATAAAATTTAGAATGATTACCATTATTTTTAATACATCTAATTTTTTTCTCTTATCTAATGATCTGATTATTTTTACTTTTATGGATTAGTTCTATCATTTTAGTAAATGATAACGATTATGGAGGTGAATTACGATGTCTGGTAAAATGCATAAGTATAATGAAAAGAAAGTGAAACAACCAGGTAAAGTTTATGAACCTGGTGAACCCGTTCCAGGAACAGGTGTCACAACAAAGAAAAAAGAACAAAAACATTAACCTTTAACGCATATCGAACCATAGAATACACTAACAAAAAGACTGCTAGGACGCTAGCCAGTCTTTTTTGTTAGATTGACTTCTCCCAAACTAATTGAAATAGAACGAGATAAACCAAGACCGCCACTTCTTTTCCAAGTACCAGTGTTGATAATGGATAAGTTAAAAGTGCGCCTATAATCCATGTTCCTATGATTTCATCTGATACAGCTAACTCAATTTGTTTAAAACGATTAAATAAACATCCTGCTAAAAAAAGCTCCAACTATACTTCTAGGAAGCTCTAATCCACTTCCTATTAAAGTATTCTTTCAAACTTTATTTTTAAAAAAATAATAAAAACATTGATAAAGTCGTGATATCAAATTCTAAACAAAGAAATCAGTAATGAATTATAAGAAATTTAAAGAGGGACATCTCAAACGAGGTGTCCCTTTTGGTTATAGTTCTAATTGATAATAGTCAGCTGATGTGACCAGGGTGAAGTTTAACACTTCATGCTCGAAATTATTTAAAATTTGTGTGGCTAATTGATTGTTTGTTTTTGTGACATAATCAACTAATATTTCTTTTAAAATCTCGATATGACGATTTTTCATGTCAAATGCTTTAACATAAGATTCATTTAATTTTTCATTTAAATATTTTGCTTTGTATAAATATAGTAATCCACCTGTCATTCCGGCTCCAACATTCGCTTGAACCGATCCAAGTGAGACAACAACTCCGCCTGTCATATATTCACAAGCATGAACCCCCATTCCGTGGTTGACGGCTGTTGCTCCTGAATTACGAACAGCAAAACGTTCTCCAACACGACCTTCTAAATAACATGTTCCTGATGTTGCCCCATAAAGAATCGTGTTTCCAGCAATTAAGTGATGATTTGTATAAGTCGGATCTTGATCGGCTTTTTGGCGTGTCACTTCGTCTGCTTTAACCGTGATATGTCCACCGCTTAATCCTTTCCCAACATAATCATTTGCATAACCTGTATGGATTAACTCAACACTTTCATTCATAAGAGCTCCAAAACTTTGTCCCGCATAGCCATATGTTTTAAATGTACGTGCTTCCTCACTCACAAATTGAACCCCAAGTGTTCTTAAAGACGTATCAATCGTATTAACTTCATTCGTTGACAGATTGACTGCATTAAGTGTCAGATTCACCACATTCATTTCTTGTGTCACTGGTAATGATTCTAACCAGTCAAGCTTTAAATGATATGGATTTTCTGTTGGAATTTGAATCAATTCTGTACGTCCACGAAGCTCCGCTAACGTACGAACACCTAGATTCGCCATTAATTCACGAGTTTGACGGGCAACAAATGTCATATATGTTTTTAACATTGTTGGATCCTCTTTTAAACGTGAACGTAACGCTTCATTTTGTGTCGTAATTCCTGCTGGACATTTTCCAGTATGACATTGCTTACATCCGATACAGTCTACCATGACTAAGCACATCGTTCCGAATCCAAATTCATCAGCTCCTAAGATTGATCCTAAAACAACATCATATCCTGACTTCATTTGTCCATCTACTTGAATCAGTGTTTCATGGCGTACATCATTTTCAAGTAATGATTTATGAGTTTGGAATAATCCATACTCCCATGGAAGCCCTGTATATTTTAATGATGATTTTGGAGAAGCTCCGGTTCCTCCATTAAATCCTGAAATAATAACTTTTTTTGCACCCGCTTTAACAACTCCATTCGCGATTGTTCCAACGTTAGCTAATGAGGCTAACTTCACACTCACAGTTGCACTTGGATTCGTTGTTTGTAAGTCATAAATTAATTGAGCTAAATCTTCAATCGAATAAATATCATGATGTGGTGGTGGTGAAATTAAATCCACTCCTTGTTTTGCATAGCGAACACGGGCGATATGTTCATCCACTTTTGATTTTGGTAGATGTCCACCTTCTCCTGGTTTTGCTCCCTGTGCCATTTTAATTTGAATTTCTTGGGCACTTCTTAAGTAATCATACGTCACTCCAAAGCGGCCTGATGCGACTTGCTTCACTTTTGAGGCTGTGATTGTCCCAAAACGCTCGACTAATTCTCCACCTTCTCCACTATTTGAAGCCGCTCCTAGTTCGTTCATCGCACGAGCAATCGTACGGTGAGCTTCAATCGATAAGGCCCCATATGACATGGCTGAGGCAACAAATTGACGAACGATTTCTTCTTCACTTTGGACCTCTTCAAGTGGCAATTGACTGTCACTATGTAATTCTAAACAGTCACGTAAGTTAATTTTACGGTTACGCTCGGCTTTCATAATCGCTTTGAACGTTTCATAATCATTCGCTGCAACGGCTGCTTTAATGTCTTTAATGAATTTTTTCGAGTACGCATGGTTCATGAAAGTTGAATCCATATTTTGATATTCGTTTACTTTATTTAAGTCAAGACCTTCTCCAAGCAGATTGTCATCAAGGTCTTCAAATGATTTTCCACCAAAAATAGAAGCTTTTGTTGTGAATAAAGATGTGACTTCTTCATCTAGACCAACAACTTCAAATACTTTCGATCCACGATAAGAAGCAATCGTTGCAATCCCCATCTTCGCCATTAATTTTAATAAAGCTGTATCGCATCCTTTAATATAAGTACTCAATGCTTCATCTTTATTTTCTACCTGACGCGCAATATATTCATAGCAGAAATATGGAAAAATAACGTCTGCTCCATAAGCAATTAACATTGCATGATGAATTGGTAAACGTGCATCTGCCGATTTGACAACTAAACGAACTTCTAGACGTTTTCCTAAGTCAACTAATACATCATGTGCCACCGTCGTTGCCATTAATGACGGAATAACTTTTCCCGCTGCCTCTTGATCTAAAATAATGACCTTTGTTCCTTCATTAACCGTCTTTTTAATATTAGCTTTGAAAATTTCAATCGATTCACGAAGGGTTGATTGGCAAGCTAGGCTAATAATCGCTGGATTAAATTGCTTCTCATTTAAAATGGCTTCAAACTGATCGCTCGTGATTAACGGTGTTGAAAATTCATAAACTGGGAAATCGAGTTTACCATCATGTAATGAAGTAACAGACGTTAAGCTTGTAGTCAATGAGAAGACTGATTTTTCACGAATCGAATCTAATGGTGGATTCGTGACTTGAGCAAAGTTTTGTTTAAAGAAGTCAAAGAATAATTGTGGACGATCTTGTAATAAATTTAAAGCCGCTGTATAAGGGAATGAGCCAATGGCTTCTTTTCCAGTCTCCACTAATGATTTTAACTCTTGTAAATATTCAGCTTTTGTGTAAGCAAATTTTTTCTCATTTTCTTCAAAGTTCTGAATCTCTGGACAGAAGTTGTGCGTCGCATTTGGTTTAATGACTTTCTCACTTAACCACTCGCGATAAGGTTGTTGTGTCGCTAAAACTGCTTTGATATCTGCATCTGTCGTAATCGTTTGTGTATCTAAGTCCACACAAAGAATTTCACTCGCTTGGATACGACTTGCGACTTTGATGTCTTCAAGTGGTGTATTTAAAACTCCGATTTCAGAGGCTAAAATGATTTGATTTTCCGTTTGAATGTAGCGGAATGGACGTAATCCATTTCGATCAAGTGTCGCAATTAATTTATGACCATCACAGACGATTACCCCTGCTGGTCCGTCCCATGCTTCTTGTTTTAATCCACTATATTCATAATAAGCTTTTAAGTCATCGCTTAATCGTGCATCTTGCTCATAAGCTTTTGGTAATAAACGAGTCACCGCATCTTCTAACTCGAAGTTTTCATGAAGAAGTGCTTCGAGTGTTCGGTCTAGGTTCGCACTGTCTGAGTGTCTCTCATTACAAATTGGATACACTTCTTGATGAGTCGCTAATCCCACACGCGCATTTGACCATTTAATATTCCCTGACACAGTATTAATTTCCCCGTTGTGTGCTAAGTAGCGGAATGGTTGCGCTAAGTTCCATGAAGGTTTTGTATTCGTACTAAATCGTTGATGAACGATACAGAAATTTGACTTAAAATCTTGATCTTTTAAATCTAAATAATAGTTTGGAAGTTCTTCTGGTCGTAATAACCCTTTATAAACAATCGTTTGTGATGAACATGATAAAATATAACATGTTCGATCTGATAATTTTGCATCTTTAAAGTTTTGTTCAATACGACGACGAAGTTTATATAACATGGCCTCATCATAATTAGTCATATTAAAGATAAATTGAGTTGGAATTGGCTCTGTTTTTTTTGCTGTCGGCGTTAAAAATGTTGAGTCAACCAGTACTTCAATTTCTTTAATGACTTTCATATTAAAATGATGAACAGCCTCATAGATACTGTCAACGGCTACTTTGCGATCTTCAATCTCTTTTGGCAAGAATGCCATCATGACCGCAAATGGCCCACTAATTCCATATTTTTTGTGATAAAAATGTTTTGGGATTTGTAATAGGATCCCGCATCCATCCCCTGTTCCATCTTTTGATGTTCCACCACGATGGCTAAGGGCTTTTAATAAAGTCATCCCTTGTTCAATAATTTCATGACTATATGCCCCATCTAGATTGGCAATGGCCCCAATCCCACAATTCGAATGATCAAACATATGTTTCCTCCTTACTCCCATACCCACTATTTTTAGGTACTTATACTAATTATGATATGAATGAATATTCCCGTCAACTCTCCCACTATTTTTTTAGCTAATTTTAGAATTTTTTTAAAAAGTTTTTATCTTAGGAAGATAAAAAGGAAAAAGATGAAGTTAAATGATTTCTCGAATCGAAAACTTTTGATGATAAAAGCCCATGCTAGGTTGGATTATCCTAACCGGAATTCTCATTTCTTAAATTAGCCTTTCTATAGACAGACCGATAAATCATATAAATCTTTCAATCCACAATTAGTCTCTAACATGCTTTGATACTAAAGATGGCTATAGTCAAGAGGTCCCCTAGTCGTGATAAAAACGGAATCATCTAAGAACTAGAGCAAGTAGAAGTAGAAATTAAAGAAGCAAAAGAAGAATTAATCATATGAGCAGTAATCCTAAAAAGCGTGAGCATTATAAAAAACGTAGAGAATCAATATTAAAAAAGTCAGCCTATTAGAGGGTGCAAAGCAAAAGGAAATTGAATTACGGAATAAAACAAAAATTAGAAATTGAATAATTTTAAAAAATAAAGAAAATCCTGAATTATTCATGACCATTCAAAAAAAGCTGTGGACAAACTAAATTTTAGTCTAAACCACAGCTTTTTATCGTTTTAATCTTAAATTTGAGTTAATTCATACTCCAAATCTCTAAAAAAGGGTAGACTCCCCCCTTGGTGATGTGTTTCTCTAAAAAATATCTCATTTTCAAAGAACGACTTCAGTCACTTACTCTAACTGAATGGCCTGAATCGTTTTTAAACAATGATGGAAAACTTCTTTGTAAGGATGGTGACTACAGAGTTTGAACAGGATTCTTCGTGATTGTTTCACTCGCTTGGCAGCGATTTTAATGAGCTTGGTCCTTAAAGTTTCAATCTGCATGTTAGAAAACTCACGAGGTAATGTTAATCGTCTGAATCCATTGATAAGATTGTAGGCTAACACCACGAGTTGAATTCGGTTGACATTAGTCATCAAGTGTTTATGACTCACCTTATCCATTCTAAACCCATTTTTACACTCTTTGATATAGTTTTCCATCGTCCCGCGTTTAGCGTATAGATTGACCACCATCTCTGGTCTTGTTTCCATGTTCGTCACTAAAAATAAATAATCGGGAATGAGTTCGCCTGCTTTTCGTCTCACTTGAACGATGACACGTCTTGGCCGATCCCAAC
>OOCW01000683.1_pt1 | contig 30557 bp, 32 predicted proteins | sample 1671201 | NCBI WGS metagenome assembly OOCW01 (sample SAMN06348132, study PRJEB24527) | human gut metagenome | biome: human gut; feature: ankylosing spondylitis patient; material: feces | host: Homo sapiens | place: China | collected 2015-10
TGAAAAAAATGATGTTTATAATATTTTATTGATTGGTAAAGATGGAATTTCGCAAAAAAAATCAAGAGCAGATACTATGATTATATTAACCATAGATAATAAAAATAAAGGATTAAAACTAACTTCTTTGGCAAGAGATACATTAGTATATATACCTAAAAGAGGATATGATAAATTAAACCATGCTTTTGCTTATGGAGGTTGTGATTTATTATTAAAAACTATTAATTATAATTTTGATTTAAATATTAAAGACTATGCTATAGTAGATTTTAAGAGTTTTGTAGAAGTAATAAATGTTTTGGGCGGAGTTGAAATAAATATTGAAGACAGGGAAATAGAAGAATTAAATAAAATAATTGATGCATGTTATGGATTAGAAATAGGAAATAAGGGTAATAATATAGAGTATATAACTAGTAGTGGAAATCATTTATTAAATGGATATCAAGCACTTGCTTATTGCAGACTTAGAAAAATAGATAATTGTTTTTATAGAGATGCTAGACAAAGAAAAGTTATAGAAAGTTTAGCACATAAATTATCAAAAGTATCAATATTTAAATACCCTAAGTTAATTAGTATTTTATTAAAATACGTAAAAGTAAATATATCATATGATAAAATACTTGAATTATCAATAATATCCCAAAATTTAACTAGTTATAAGATAAAACAATTAGAATTTCCAGTGGATAATTTTAGAGAAGATGGAACATTAAAGAATAATTCCCAATATATTATAGTGTGGAAAAAAGAAGAAAATATAAGATTATTACATGAATTTATATATAATTAAGCATAATCAATATAGTTATAAAAAAATAAATATAATAATAATTCTCTAAACATTGACATTAGGAAAGTTATCATTTACAATAATTACAAAAGATTATCAATTGAAAACGGGTGGTATTATGTGCAATACAATGGAAAATTTAAAAAGTAAATTAAAAGAATCTGGACTTAAAATTACTCCTCAAAGAAGAGCTATAATAAACATTCTTCTAGATAATGAAAATAGACATCTAAGTAGCGAAGAAATTTATGACTTAGTAAGGGAAAATTGTCCAGAAATAGGTCTTGCAACAGTATACAGAACAATGCAATTATTAGATGAAATAGGTGTTATATCAAAACTAAATTTAGATGATGGATGTATTCGATATGAAATAAATTTAAATAAATCAGAATCCCATAATCACCACCATTTAATTTGTAAAAAATGTGGTAAAATAATTGAAGTTGAAGATGATTTAATGGACAATGTGGAAAATGAAATAGAAAGTGCTTATAAGTTTAAAATATTTGACCATGATATCAAGTTTTATGGCCTATGTGAAGACTGTGATGAAGATATAAGTTCAGAGTAGAACTTATATCTTTTTAAATTTATATATATAAAAAAACAAATAAGTCATATTATGGATAAAAGAATTCTAAATATACTTAAAATATAAAGTGATTTATGATACAATAAAATTAGTTGGTAAAAGTGCGTGATTTAATATTGTTTTTATATGCAAAGTAAATTGAAAATTGAATAGACAGAGGAGATGATGCAATTGTTTAAGAAAAACACCAACAAGGTTAAAGTAATGGCTTTAGGTGGTCTTAACGAGGTAGGCAAAAACATGACCGTAATAGAGTATAAGGATGAGATCGTTGTAATAGATGCGGGACTAAGCTTTCCAGAAGATGAAATGTTAGGTGTTGATATAGTTATACCTGATATAACTTACTTACTAAAAAATAAAGATAAAGTAAAGGGTATATTTATAACACACGGACATGAGGATCATATAGGAGCTCTTCCATATATACTTAAAAAAATCGATGTACCTGTGTACGGGACTAGACTTAGTATTGGGCTAATTGAAGTTAAATTAAAGGAACACAAACTTAATAATGTAAAATTAAATGTTGTTACTCCTAAACAAATAATTAAGCTTAAAAATATTAGTGTAGAATTTATAAAAAATAACCATAGTATACCAGGATCATGCTCATTAGCAATACATACAGAGCAAGGGGTTATTTTCCATACAGGAGACTTTAAAATAGATCTTACACCAATAGATGGAGATGTTATGGATATTCACAGAATATGTGAGCTTGGAAGTGCGGGAGTTCTTTTAATGCTAGCTGATAGTACAAACGTAGAAAAACCAGGATTTACTATGTCTGAAAAAACGGTAGGAGCAGGTCTTGATGATTTATTCAGAAAAGCTAATGGTAGTAGAATTATAGTATCTACTTTTGCTTCTAATATTCATAGATTACAACAAATCATAAATATGGCAGTTAAATTTAATAGAAAAGTTGCTATTTCAGGAAGATCAATGATTAATGTTATAGGTGTTGCTAAAGAACTAGGATATTTAGAGATGGACGATGATACATTAATAGACTTAAATGATATATCTAAATATGAAGATAAGGAATTAGTAATTATAACTACAGGAACTCAAGGAGAACCTATGTCGGCTCTTGCAAGAATGTCAAGTAGCGAACATAAAAAAGTAGAAATTAAAAAAGGAGATTTAGTTATTATTTCAGCTCATCCAATACCAGGAAATGAAAAACTAATCTCAAAAGTAATAAATCTTTTATTCGAAAGAGGAGCTAGAGTTGTTTACAATGATATTGCTGATATACACGTATCAGGACATGCTGCTCAAGAAGATTTAAAACTAATAAATAGAATGGTAAAACCAAAATTCTTCATGCCAGTTCATGGTGAGTATAGAATGTTAAAACGTCATGCTGAATTAGCTAATGAGCTTGGCATGCCAGAACAAAATGTATTTGTAATGCAAACTGGTCAAGTACTAGAACTAGATAGAAATTCTGCTAGAGTTACTACTACAGTACCAACAGGAAATGTTCTTGTAGATGGACTTGGAGTAGGAGATGTAGGAAATATAGTACTTAGAGATAGAAAACACTTATCAGAAGATGGTCTTATGATAGTTGTAGTTACTATTTCTAAAGAAGATGGAAAAGTGCTTGCAGGCCCAGATATTATATCTAGAGGATTTGTTTATGTTAGAGAATCAGAAGATTTAATGGATGGTGCAAAAAATATAATTAAAGATGTTTTAAATGAATGTGAAGAAAAAAATATAAAAGAGTGGGCATATTTAAAAAATAATATTAAAGAAAACTTAAAAGAATATTTATATACAAAAACAAAGAGAAATCCAATGATATTACCAATAATCATGGAAGTATAATTTGAAATACCTCAGTATTTGAAGGAAAAATACTGAGGTATTTTTTTAATATTATAAATAAAACCATATTAAAAATGAATATATACTTATAAAACTTAAATTTAAAAAGTTAAACTAGGAGGAGAATATGAGTGTATATGATACAGCTACTAAATTAGCTAGTGAAATTAAAAGTAGCAAAGAATATATAGAATTTGTGGAAAATATGAAAAATATAAAAAGAGATAAAAATAATGAATACTTACTAGGTGAATATAAAAAGACGCAGTATAATCTTCAATATGCAACTATGAACAATAAAAAAATAGATAAAAAATCATTAAAAAAGATGGAAGAAATTCAAAATAAAATTAGAAATAATGAAAAAATATATAACTACTTGTTAGCTGAACAAAAATTTAATTTAATGATGGATAATATAAATAAGATAATAGCCAACACTATAGATGAAGATTATAAGTAGAAGAGAGGAAATAACATGAAAATACTAGCTATTAAAATTGATTTAAGAGCGCCATACGTACATTCTTTAAAAGAAAAGAGAATGATAGTGAAAAGTATAATAGCTAAATTACAAAATAAGTTTAATATTAGTATAAGGGAGGTTGAAAACCAAGACTTGCACCAATTAATAAGTATTGGAATAGTAAAACTTGATTTGAGTAGAAAGGATAGTGATAAATCGCAAGAAAAAATTATAGATTTTATTGAAGATAACTGTGAAGCAGAAATAATTAACATTGAAAGTGAAATAATAAATTATTAATAAAATATAACATGTAAAAGATACTAATTATAAATTAGAAGTATTGGTAAAAAATAATATAAGAGAAATAATATAAGGTGTTAATAAAATTAAAGACAATTAAGAGGTGACAAAATGAAAAAGTTTATTAGCTTTTTAATTACATTACTTATTGTATCAAACCAAGTAAATATTATTTTTGCAAATACTCAAGATGCTAAATTAGATATAGCTTCTAAGTCGGCTATACTAATGGACGCATCTACAGGTAATGTTTTATATGAAAAAAACTGCCATGAAAAATTACCTCCTGCAAGTGTAACAAAAGTTATGACTATGCTTTTAATATGTGAAGCACTAGAAAGTGGCAAAATCAAAGAAGATGATGATGTTCAAATAAGTGAAGTAGCTGCTAGTATGGGAGGAAGTCAAATATTTTTAGAAGTGGGAGAAGTGCAAAAAGTAGATACATTATTAAAATCTATAGCTGTTGCCTCAGCCAATGATGCATGTGTAGCTATGGCAGAATATGTGGGTGGTAGTGTTGAAGAATTTGTAGCTCTTATGAATAAAAGAGCCAAAGAACTTGGAATGAAAGATACAAATTTTGTGAATACCAATGGACTTCCTGTTGATAATCACTACACTTCAGCTTATGATATAGCTTTAATGTCTAAAGAATTACTTAAACATGAAAAAATATCTAAATACTTAACTACATGGATGGACGAAGTAGTAGTTGGAAAAAAACAAGCTAAGATAGGTATATCAAACACAAATAAATTAGTAAAACATTATACAGGAGCAACAGGAGTAAAAACAGGATTTACTCAACAAGCTAAATACTGTCTTTCAGCATCAGCTCTTAGAAATAATACACATTTAATAGCCGTTACATTATGTGCTGAAACATCACCAATAAGATTTAAAGACGCAACAAGTTTATTAAATTATGGATTTGCCAATTATGAAACTGTAAAAATATGTGGAGCTAATGATAAAATAGCTACAGTGAAATTTGAAAAAGGTGAAAAAGAAAATGTAGATTTAGTAGCTAAAGATGATTTATGTGTATTAATTAAAAAAGGTGGAAATAAAGATTTTAAAAAGAAAGTTGAGATAAAACAAGACTTAAAACTACCTATAGAAAAGAATACAGAACTTGGTGTTGTAAAAGTTTATAGAGGAAAAGAACTTGTAGGAGAAACTAAGATAATTAATACAGAAGATATAAATAAAGCATCTTATCTTCAAATGTTAAAAAGAGTTATAAATAATTTAGTATAAGATAAAAGCTATGAAGTATATTTTTATATGCTTCATAGCTTTTATTATGAATAAATATATAAATATTTTGATTATAATTTTATAAATGATATAATAATAGTATTACAAAAAAATAATAGGAGAGAGTAGATATGTTTAATTTAAGCAATTTATTAGTATCAATGGTTGGTATTGCCATAGCCATATCAGTTCATGAGTTTGGTCATGCATATTCAGCTCATCTATTAGGTGATGATACTGCTAAATATAATGGTAGGATGACTTTAAACCCAGCAAAGCATGTTGACCCTATAGGACTGATAACTTTATTATTATTTCGTATAGGTTGGGCAAAACCAGTACCAGTTAATCCAAATAATTTTAAAAATTATAAATTAGGAAATGTTATAGTTTCTTTATCAGGAGCAATAGGAAATTTATTTGGAGCCATACTTTGTGGGATAATTGCAAAATATTCAAATATGTATGCAATAAATTTAATTTTTTATAATGCCATGTGGATAAATATTTACTTTGGTGCATTTAACTTACTTCCTATACCGCCTCTTGATGGATGGGGAGTATTATCATCATTACTACCATATAAGTTTAATGATTTTATTTATAAATATGAAAATGTAGGTTATGTAGTATTATTAATTGCTATATTTACAGATGCATATTTAATATTTACAAAGCCTATAACTATAGCATTTTATACTATAGTTAGTATATTCGTGTAAGAGGTAATTGAATGAAATATAATATACACTTAAATGTCTATGATGGACCTTTAGATCTGCTTTGTGATTTAATTTCAAAGCAAAAGATAGATATAAAAGATATATCAATATCGGAAATTACAAGTCAGTATTTAGCATATATAGATATGTTAAATGAGATGGATTTAGAAGTTGCCAGTGAATTTATAATTATGGCATCAAAACTTGTTGAGATAAAATCTAAATACCTATTATATAAACAACATCATGAAGAAAATGAAGAAGATCCAAGATTAGAATTAGTAGGACAATTAGAAGAATATAAGAAATTTAAAGAGGCATCTTTAAATTTAAAAGAAAATGTCCATTATACTTGTGACACTTTCTTTAGAGCAAAGGAAGAAATGGTAGTAGATAATAAAATAGATTTAGATGAAATATCTATAGATGCTATTAGAAAGATTCTTCCGATAATATTAAAAACAAAAGTAATAGAAAACTTTGATAAAAATGAAGATCTTGATATTATAGTTAAAAAAAGAGTAGTTTCTTCAGAAGAAAAAATGGAAGATTTAAGAGAATTAATGTCAAAAGAAAATGAAGTTAGCTTTGTTAAGTTAGTTGGGCCTTATGATAAGGATGAAACCATAGCGACCTTCTTAGCTATTCTTGAATTAATAAAGGAAAAATTAATAGTTGTAGTTCAAAATAAATTTTTTGACGATATTCTTATAGTAAGACGTGGAGTGGAAAATGAATAGACAAGAAATAAAGCATATAATTGAATCTATTATGTTTGCATATGGAGAACCAATTGGTATAAAAGAGCTTAATAGCGTTATAAATGAAGAACTTTCACCGAAAGAAATTGAATTTATGCTAAATTCTTTAATAGAAGAATATAGAGAAAATAATAGAGGAATTCAAATAATAAAACTAGAAAATAAATATCAAATGTGTACTAACAAAGATTATGCTGATTATATAAAAAAGGTGTTAGAACCTAAAAAAAGAAAATCTTTAAGTCAGGCCACATTAGAAACATTGACAATTATTGCATATAAACAGCCTATTACTAAAGTGGAAATAGAAAGTATTAGGGGTGTTAAATGTGATAAAGTATTACAGACTCTTTTAGAGCATGAACTAATAAGAGAAGCAGGTAGGCTTAATAAAATAGGTAAACCTATTATTTACAAAACTACAGGAGAATTTTTAAAACTACTACAAATAGAAAGTTTAAAAGATTTACCACCAATAGATAGTTTTGAAAAGGAAGAAGAAATATAATAAACTAGGGGGCAATATATGAAAAGTAAACTTGCAATGGGCATATATATATTATTTGCAATAGCCAGTTTTTTCTTTGGTATTACAATGTTTAAAATGGGGGATACTCTAAGAGGAGTACTATTTATGGTAGCTGTTGTGTGTTGGGGTATGTGCATATACAATAACAGCAACATGAATAGAAGAGAAAAGCAAAGACTGTCATCTTCTATGCCAAACAAAAATAGTAAAAAGAAATCTAAAATTAAATAAAAATTGTTAAAATTAAAAATCATAGGTCTATAGCCTATGATTTTTTGTATATATCCATAAGTTTTACAAACAATATAGAATATGAAATATATAAGTTTATGTTTTTTATTAATATTAATTGTATTATTAATATCTTATTGCCATTTTATATTTTCTATAGATTTTAATAATAAAAAAGTACTAATAAAACTAAAAATTAAAATAATGTTTAATTTTATAAAAATTAATATACAATTATATCCTCCTAAGAAAAAGAATAAAAAAAAGAAAGGAAGTTTAAAAGATATAAAACTCCTAAAAAGAGAATTAAGTAACATTGTTGACTTAATAAAAAAAATAAAAATAGTAAAACTATATTCAGACATATATTTTAGCAATCTTAATCCATACATAACTACATATATATGTGCATTAATTAATATCATATATGGAAATATAATAAATATACTTAACTGTGAAAAATTATATTTAAATATTACTCCTAAATTTACAGAAAATAATATAAAAGGAAGTATAACAATACATATAAAATTTAGACCTATTATAATGTTTAAATTAATTCCAATACTTATAAGAACTATAATATTAAAATACAGGACTAAGGAAGGTGAAGAAGTTGACAGCAACTAACTCTATACAAAGTATTATGGAGACAACTTTAGAAACTATTAAAAACTCTATAGATTCCAATACAATAGTAGGAAATCCAATAAAAGCAGAAGCTTCTGTAATTGTGCCCATATCAAAGGTAACTGTAGGATTTGGTATTGGTGGGGGTGAATACAATAAAAATACTAAGACAAGTGTTAATTGTGATACTAATTTTGCTGGCGGAAGTGGTGGTGCTATAACCATATCTCCTGTAGCTTTTGTTGTAGTAGAAAATGGAGAAACACGTCTGATTTCTCTTGAAGATAATGTGAATTTAGTAGATAATATATTAACAGTAACTCCACGAATAATAGATAAAGTGCAAAAAATATTAAAACATGATAGTAATATTAAATTCCAAGAAGATATTGATGAATGTAATAAAAATAAAAAAGAATAAATTACTAAAAAATAAGTCTTATTGCAAATTATGTCAAAGACTTATTTTTTATTAATAAATAAATGTAATTTTTAATAAATTAAGGTAATTTTATAGTTGTTGTTGGGAATAATATGTTTTAAGAAGAAGTAGGACAATAAATAGGTAGGTGTTTCTATGAACATACTTGAAGCGGCATCGATTATAAAGGACTCGGCTGAGAAAATAGCACAAGAAAAAGGTATAAGTGAAGAAGAAGCGTATTATGAAGCTGTTTTAATATATAAAGATGTGTATGAAAAAGAAAAAGAATAAAAAATAAGGTAGGATTAAATCTTACCTTATTTTAATGCATAAATTTTATCTATAATACGGCTTGTGAAAGTACTTTTCCTATGGAATCATTAATAAGTAAAGAAGCTTTTGAGTCGTAACCCGTACTACTTTTATTTATTAGAACTATACTATCTCCATTGAAATAATCTATAAAGCTTGCTGCAGGATAAACAGCTAGTGAAGTTCCTCCAATAATTAATAAGTCGGCATTAAGTAAAGCATTTACTGTATGATTTACAACTTTGTTATCTAAAGGTTCTTCATATAAAACTACATCTGGTTTAACTATACTTCCACAAACATCACAGTAAGGAACAATTCCTTCTAAATCTAACATTTGTTGCAAGTCAAAAAATTTACCGCATTTAGTGCAATGATTTCTATGTACTGATCCATGAAGTTCTAAAACATTTTGACTTCCAGCCATTTGATGAAGACCATCAATATTTTGAGTGATTATGGCATTTAATTTACCCATATTTTCTAATTTGACTAGTGATAAGTGAGCTTTATTTGGCTTGGCATCTTTATAGATTAATTTATCTTTATAAAATTTAAAAAAATCTTCGGGATATCGCATAAAAAAAGTATGAGATACTAATTGTTCAGGAGTGAAATTTTTATTTAACTTCTCATTAAATAAACCAGAGGCACTTCTAAAATCTGGAATATTAGATTCTGTTGATACACCTGCTCCACCAAAAAATACAATATTATTATGACTATCTATAAGTTCTTTTAATTTTTCAATATTATCAACCATATATAGATACCTCCTAAAATAATATTTATATAACATTATAATATCAAATATTTACCAAAATAAGTATAAGTATGCAAAAAATGTGATTATTTTGAAAAATTAAAGTAAACCTATAAGATAAATTCTATAAAAGTCTCTAGTAATAAATATTTTTATTCTAAAGACTTTTATAATTATTAAGCAAAATATCTTTTATATTTAAAGAAAACATCTAAATTATTTTCTTTTATAATAGTTTTTAAATCACCATAATTATATGTTGCAAGAGCATATTCTTTGATTTTATTAAATATAAATTCTTCATTTGTATTTTTTAAGGTTATAATGGACTTTGCAATTTCCCAAGCAGTAGATTCTCTTTCTACTAAGTTTTTTTTGAAACTTAAAACACTATCTTCAAGATCACTAGGTAAATTCTTTTTATGAAAATCTGTGTTAGAAATATCAATATTGTAATTAATCATTTTTTCTAGAATATCTGTTAGTATTTTGGAATTTTCCCATCTATTATTGGAGATGCTATCATCGAGTATATGGCCAACTTCATGAGAGGTAACACATCTAGCTATAGTTTCTAAATTTTCCTTTGAAATATTAATATTATAATAATCAAAAGTATTTACATAAAAATAAAAGTTATAACAAAAAGATAAAAAGCCAATTTTAGATACTAATAATACTTTAAGTTTTGGCAGTGCACATATGGGTATATCTTTTCTATATGAATAATAAAGGTATACTTTTTTATCTATTCTTGAATTAAGCTCTTTTATACAATTTTTAAATAACTTTTTTCCTCCTAGGTTATCATAATATTTGGAAATATAATTTATATCAAAAATATTTTCACAAGCCATATTTAACACCGCCTTAGTTTGAATTGTGTTCATATTATATAATATTAAATAAGTATAATTTTGAAGCTAATCCAAAAAATAAATTTTATATTACTGGGGATAAATTTATTTTTAGATGTGATATAATAATTTATCTAGGAAAGGAAGTGATAATCTCATGGATAATATTAAGGACTATTTAGAAAAATTAGAAATAAAAAATAATAGATTAGAAAAACAATTAAAAGAAGTACAAGTTTCTAAGGTTATATATTTTAAAGAAGATAGAATTATTTATATGTATTTATTATCGAGGGAAATGATATCTCATGAGATTTTAGATTTATTAAGAGAAGAATTACTAGGTAAATTAAAATACTTTAAAAATATTAGAATAAAAATAAAATTTACTGGTTTTGGTAGAAAATCTGAAAAAGATATAGTAAAAGCTTATTGGAACAATATTTTATATATACTAAAAACAATCTGTCCAGCTATTGAAGGGTGGAAAAAACAAGTTGAATTTATGTGCTTAGATAATATGCTTAAAATAAAGATTCCTAAAGAAATTTTTTATGAAAAATTAAAAAAGAATAATATAGAAGAAGTTATAAGAACTGTATTACTAGAAGAATTGGGAATTGATTATCAGGTTCAGGTAGAAAAAGCCGTTGGTGAAAAAATAGATAGAAAAAAATTAATAGAAAAAACAGATAAAGAAATCGAAGAACTAATAAAAGAACTAGAATTTGATGTGATTGATGAAAAGGATGAAGAAGAAGGTTATGTAATAAAAGATGAACATGATGAACATTTAATTTATGGAGAAGATGTAAATAGCTTAGTACATCCTATAAAAGAACTAAATCAAAACTCTAAAACTGTGGCAGTAGTGGGAGAAGTATTCCATATAGAAAATAAAGAACTTAGAAATGGTAAAATTCTTTCTATTATGTCTATTACAGATAATACTAGTTCAATAAACTGTAAATTATTCTTAAATGACTTGAATAAGGATAAAGTGCTAGATAGGGTAAAAGAAGGATCTTATGTAAAAATTAAAGGTGATGTCTTATTTGATACTTATCAAAGGGAATTAACTATGACCATAAGTGGTATAAGAGAAGAAGAAAAACCACAAAGAAAAGATACTTGTGAAAGAGGAAAAAGAGTGGAGCTACATGCTCATACACAAATGTCTTCTATGGATGCATTATGTTCTACAAAAAAATTAGTAAAGCAAGCTGCTGCTTGGGGGCATAAAGCCATAGCTATAACGGACCATGGTGTGGTACAAGCTTTCCCAGAAGCTATGGATGCTGGAAAAGCTAATAATATAAAAATACTTTATGGTGTAGAAGGTTATTTAGTAGAAGATAATTTACCAGTAATACAAAATGCAAATGATAAAGAATTATCTCAAACATTTGTAGTATTTGACTTGGAAACTACAGGTTTTTCAAATAAAAATGACAAGATAACTGAAATTGGTGCTGTTAAAGTAGAAAACTTTAAAATTGTAGATAGATTTAGTCAGTTAATTAATCCTCAAAAGGATATTTCCTATAAAGTTCAAGAACTTACTGGAATTACAAATGATTTAATAAAAGATAAACCGACTATTGAAGAAATACTACCTAAATTTGTTGAATTTATTGGTGACAGTGTATTAGTTGCACATAATGCCAGCTTTGATATGGGATTTATGCAACAAAAATGTAGAGAACAGAATATTGAATTTAAAAATACATCAGTAGATACATTAACACTTGCAAGAACTCTACTTCCTCATATGAAAAGATTTAGATTAAATCTTATAGCTAAGGAGTTAGGTATACCACTTCTTAATCACCATAGAGCTGTTGATGATGCAGAGGCAACTGCTCATATATTTATTAAATTTTTAGAAATGATAAAGAAAAAAGGTGGAGAAAAGTTAAGTGATGTAAATGAAATCTTAGGTGATATAGATTACACAAAGCTTACAACAAATCATGTTACCTTAATAGCTAAAAATCAAGTGGGAATTAAAAATTTATATAAAATAGTATCAGATGCTCATATAAATCATTATCATAGAGCACCTAGAATTCTAAAAAGTGTTTTACAGCAGTATAAAGAAGGTATTATTGTAGGTTCTGCTTGTGAAGCAGGCGAAGTATTCCAAGCAGTTAAACAAAATAAAAGTGAAGAAGAGCTGGAGAGAATAATATCTTTATACGACTATATTGAAGTTATGCCCATAGATAATAATAGATTTATGATAGATAAGGGTGAAGTGGAAGATGAAGAGGAATTAAGAGAACTAAATAGAAGGTTAATAGAAGTTGCTAAAAAGTTTGGGAAAATACCCGTTGCAACAGGTGATGTTCATTTTATAGATAAGCATGAAGCTGTATTTAGAAAAGTGCTTAAGTACTCTCAAGGATTTAAAGTTGATGAAGAAGAAACTTATCTTCACTTTAGAACGACAGATGAAATGTTGGAGGAGTTTAAATACTTAGGTGAAGACTTAGCTTATGAAGTTGTAGTAGAAAATACTAATAAAGTGGCAGATATGGTAGAGGATATATTACCTATACCAGATGAAACTTTTCCTCCAAGAATTGAAGGTTCAGATAAAGAACTTAGAGATATGTGTAATGCAAAGGCAGAGAGAATTTATGGATCACCTCTACCTGATGTTGTTAGAAAAAGACTTGATAGAGAGTTAAACTCTATTATAAATAATGGATATGCTGTTATGTATATAATAGCTCAAAAGCTAGTTACTAAATCTCTTGCTGATGGATACTTAGTTGGTTCTAGGGGGTCTGTTGGCTCATCTTTAGCTGCAACTATGAGTGATATAACAGAAGTTAATCCACTTCCAGCTCATTATGTTTGTGAAAATCCTGAGTGTAAATATTCTTATTTCTATGAAATCGGTGAATGGGGTTCAGGAGCAGATTTACCAGATAAAGATTGTCCAAAGTGTGGCAGACCATTGAAAAAAGATGGACATGATATACCGTTTGAAGTTTTCCTAGGATTTGAAGGAGATAAGGAGCCTGATATAGATCTTAACTTCTCAGGAAGTTATCAGCCTGTAATTCATAAATACACAGAAGTACTATTTGGTGAAGGTCATACTTACAAGGCGGGAACTATAGGTACTGTTGCTGAAAAAACTGCCTTTGGTTATGCAAAAAAATTTGTTGAAGAAAATGATTTAAACTCTACTTCAGCAGAAGTTTTAAGGTTGGCCAGTGGGTGTACAGGAGTAAAAAGAACAACAGGACAGCATCCTGGTGGAATAATGGTTATTCCGGATTATATAGATGTTTATGATATTACACCAATACAATATCCTGCTAATGATCCAAGTTGTGGAGTTATAACTACACACTTTGATTATCACTCTATAAGTGGTAGGATATTAAAACTTGATATACTTGGACACGACGTTCCGACCATCATCAGAATGATTGAAGATATTACTGGTAAGATTGCTACAGAAATTCCTTTAGATGATAAAGAAACCATGTCTTTATTCACATCAACAGAGGCCCTAGGAGTAACACCAGAGGAAATAAATTGTCCAATAGGATGTCTTGCCATACCTGAGTTTGGTACAAAATTCGTTAGACAAATGCTTCTTGATACAAAGCCAAAGACATTTGCAGAACTTGTACGTATTTCAGGTCTATCACATGGTACTGATGTTTGGTTAAATAATGCACAAGATTTAGTTGTGGAAGGAACTGTTGAATTTAAAGAAGTTATATCTACTCGTGATGATATAATGAACTACTTGATATTTAAAGGTCTTCCTCCTAAAATGGCCTTTACTATAATGGAAAGTGTTAGAAAAGGTAAGGGATTAAAGCCAGAATTTATAGAAGAAATGAAAAAAAATGATGTACCAGATTGGTATATTGGTTCATGTCAGAAGATAAAATACATGTTCCCCAAAGCACATGCTGTTGCTTATGTAATGATGAGTTTTAGATTGGCATATTATAAAGTTCATTATCCTGAAGCTTTTTATGCTACTTACTTTACTATGAAAGCAGAAGATTTTGATGCGGACTTAATAGTAAAAGGTCTAGATGCTATAAAAAATAAAATGGATGAAATTACATCTATGGGAAATGATGCCACAGCAAAAGAAAAAAACATGTTTACTGTTTTAGAAGTTGCATATGAAATGTATGCTAGAGGAATAAAAATACTTCCAGTAGATATTTATGAATCTGATGCTAAAGAGTTTAAAGTTGTAGGAGAAAAGCAAATTTTACCTCCAATGATAGCTCTACAAGGAGTAGGAGAAAATGCAGCTATTCATATTCAACAAGAAAGAGGAAATGGAGAGTTTATATCTAAAGAAGATTTACAAAAAAGAACTAAGATATCAAAAACTGTAATTGAAACTTTAACTATTCATGGAGCTTTAGATAATATGAGTGAAAAAAATCAACTTTCATTATTTTAATATGCTTGTAAACATAACATTTTTATGATATAGTGATATATAAAATAGTATATTTGCAGAAACTAAGAGTGAGACATCTGTGCTCACTCTTTTATTTTAAATACTATGACTACAACTGAATAGGAGGTAAATAATATGAAAAAGAATATAGCTACTGAAATAGAAAAGCTAGTATTACCAATAACTGATGCCAATGGACTAGAATTAGTAGACGTTGAGTATGTTAAAGAAGGTGGAGAATTCTTTCTTAGAGTTTACATCGATAAAGAAGGTGGAGTTTCTTTAAACGAATGTGAATTAGTTACAAGAGCATTAAATCCAATTCTAGATGAAAAAGATCCAATAAAGGATAATTATTATTTAGAAGTATCATCTCCAGGTCTAGATAGACCACTTAAAAAAGACAAAGATTTTGTTAGATACCAAGGTAGAGATGTGGAAATCAAACTTTATAAACCAATAAACGGTTCTAAACTACATGAAGGAGAACTTGTTGGGTTAACAGAAGATAAAAATATAAAAGTTATAATAGATAATGAAGAAGTTGAATTTAATAAAAAAGATGTTGCACTTATAAGATTAGCGATTAAATTTTAGTGGTAACATAATATAGGGAGGATAAAATCATGAATCATGAATTCATAGAAGCATTAGATGAATTAGAAAAAGATAGAGGTATTGATAAAGATATACTTATAGACACAATAGAACAAGCATTACTTACTGCATACAAAAAGAACTTTGGTTCATCACAAAACGTTAGAATAGATTTCAATAGAGAAAAAGGTGATGTTAAAGTTTACTCTCAAAGAAGAGTTGTGGATGAGTCTGATTTATACGATAACTTCTTAGAAATAGAATTATCAGAAGCAAGACAAATAAATCCAAAATATGAATTAGGAGATATATTAGAAAACGAAGTAACTCCAAAAGATTTCGGAAGAATAGCTGCACAAACTGCTAAACAAGTAGTTGTTCAAAGAATAAGAGAAGCTGAAAGAGAAATAATATACAACGAATTTATAGAAAAAGAAGGAGAATTAGTAACAGGAGAAGTTGCTAGAGTATCTGACAATAAAAAAGTTGTTTATGTAAGACTTGGTAAAATAGAAGCTTCTATGCCAGAAACTGAGCAAATACCAGGAGAAAACTTCAAAGCAGGAGATAAAATAAAGGTTTATATATTAGAAGTGAAGAAAACTAATAAAGGACCACAAATAGTAGTATCTAGAAGTCATCCAAACTTAGTTAAGAGATTATTTGAATCAGAAGTACCTGAAATATTCCAAGGTATAGTACAAATAAAATCTGTATCTAGAGAAGCAGGATCAAGAACTAAAATGGCAGTTCATTCTATAGATGAAAAAATAGATCCAATAGGAGCTTGTGTAGGTCCAAAAGGAACTAGAGTTAAATATGTAGTTGATGAATTAGGTGGAGAAAAAATAGATATAATAAACTACAGTGAAAATCCAGCTGAGTTTGTATCTGCATCACTTAGCCCATCAAAAGTAGTTAAAGTTGAAGTTAATGAAGAAGAAAAATCAGCATTAGTTGTAGTTCCTGATTATCAATTATCTTTAGCTATAGGAAAAGCAGGACAAAATGCTAGACTTGCTGCAAAACTTACGAATTGGAAAATAGACATTAAAAGTGAATCTCAACTAAACGATGAAGAGTAAGGAGGGATTGCTTTGAAGAAAGTAAAAAAAGTACCTCAAAGAAAATGTATTGTCTGCCAAGATAGAGACAATAAAAAAGAACTTATGAGAATCGTAAAAAATAAAGAAGGCGAAATATTTATAGACTTAACAGGCAAAGCAAATGGAAGAGGAGCATACATATGCAAGGATTCTGAATGTCTAAAAAAAGCTATAAAAAGTAAAGCTTTAAATAGAGCTTTTAAAATGGAAGTGCCAGATGAGGTATATGAAAAATTATTAGTGGAGTTAGAAGCTTATGACAAATAATATGCAAAAAATACACTCATTATTAGGTATTGCCATGAGAGCAGGTAAATTAGTATCTGGTGAAGATGGTACTATGATAGATTTAAAAAAAGGAAAATTAAATTTAGTTATTGTAGCAGAAGATGCATCAAATAATACTAAAAAATTATTTAAAGATAAATCATCTTTCAGACATGTAAACTGTATAGAATTATCTACTAAAAGTGATTTAGGAATATCTATTGGTAAAGATTCTAGAGCAGTTATAGGAATTAAAGATATAGGATTTGCAAATAAAATAATACAGTTAATTGATTAACAAATAATAATAGGGGGTGATCTTGTGAAAAAAACAAGAGTTTACCAAATAGCAGAAGAAGTAGGAATGTCAAATAAGGACATCTTAGCGAAATTAAAAGAATTAGGAATTGAAGCACAAAACGAAAAAGCTGAATTAGAAGAAGAAGAAGTTGAATTATTAATGGATCTTTTAGAAGAAGAAAAAGGATCTGATGAAAATATAATAACAGTTGATGGAACTTTAACAGTTCAACAATTAGCTGAAGCATTAGGAAAACCAGCTACAGAAGTTATAATGAAACTTATGAAAATGGGAACTATGGCTTCACTTAACCAAGAAGTTAACTTTGAAATAGCATCTCACTTAGCAAGTGACTATGGATTTACATTAGTTGCAGGTGGAAATGATGAAGATGCTGAAGAAGAAATAGAAGCATTAATGGAAATAGAAGAAGATAGAGAAGAAGATTTAAAACCAAGACCACCAGTTGTAACAGTAATGGGACATGTTGACCACGGTAAAACTTCTTTACTTGACGCTATAAGAAGTACACATGTTACTAATAGCGAAGCAGGTGGAATAACTCAACATATAGGTGCATCAGAAGTATCTATAAATGGACAAAAGATAGTATTCTTAGATACTCCAGGACATGAGGCTTTCACAGCTATGAGAGCTAGAGGTGCGCAAGTTACAGATATAGCTATACTTGTTGTTGCAGCAGATGATGGTATAATGCCTCAAACTATAGAAGCTATAAACCATGCTAAAGCAGCAGAAGTTCCACTAATAGTAGCTATAAATAAAATAGATAAACCATCAGCTAACCCAGATAAAGTTAAACAAGAATTATCTGAACAAGGATTACTTGTTGAAGACTGGGGTGGAGATGTTATAGCAGTTCCAGTTTCAGCTAGACAAAAAACAGGAATAGATACATTACTTGAAATGATACTTTTAGTTGCTGAAATGGAAGAATTAAAAGCTAATCCAGATAAAAGAGCTGTAGGTACAGTTGTAGAAGCTGAACTTGACAAAGGAAGAGGTCCAGTTGCTACAGTACTTGTACAAGGTGGTACTTTAAAAGTTGGAGATCCAATAGTTTGTGGAGTTGCTTGTGGTAAAGTTAGAGCAATGATAAACTCAAAAGGTAAAAGAGTTAAAACTGCTGGTCCATCAACAGCTGTAGAAATATTAGGACTTTCTGAAGTTCCACAAGGTGGAGATCAATTTGTTGCAGTTCCTTCAGATAAAGTTGCTAGAAATATAGCAGAAAAAAGACAACAAATAGCAAGAGAAGAAATGTTAAAATCTAACCAAAGAATGTCACTTGACCAATTCTTCGATCAAATGAACGAAGGTCAAGTAAAAGACCTTAATGTAATAATAAAAGCAGACGTTCAAGGTTCAGTTCAAGCAGTTAAACAATCTCTTGAAAAATTATCTAACGATGAAGTTGGAGTAAGAGTAATACACGGTGGTGTTGGAGCAATAAACGAATCAGACGTTACACTTGCTGCTGCATCAAATGCAATAATAATAGGATTCAACGTAAGACCAGTATCTGGTGCTGAATCTTTAGCAGAAAAAGAAAGTGTAGATATAAGAAGTTACACTATAATATACAAAGCTATAGAAGATATACAAGCAGCTATGAGCGGTATGTTAGATCCTGAATACAGAGATGAAGACACAGGTAAAGCTGAAATAAGAGAAGTTTACAAAATATCTGGTGTTGGTACAGTTTCTGGATGCTACGTAACAAGCGGTAAAATATTCAGAAATGGTAAAGTAAGAATAGTAAGAGACGGTATAATAATACACGAAGGTGAAATATTAGCTCTTAAGAGATTTAAAGACGATGTAAAAGAAGTAAATTCTGGTTACGAATGTGGTATGAGTTTCGTAAATTACAACGACATAAAAGTTGGAGATATAGTTGAAGCTTATATAACAAAAGAAGTAGAAAGAAAATTATAAACAAATTAACAATAGATAAAGAAGGTTGATATTATGGCATCATATAATAGAACACGTAGAATAGGCGAAGAGATTAGAAAAATAGTAAGTACAATGCTTATTAACGGAATAAAAGACCCTAGAATAAACTCTATGGTAAGTGTTACAGATGTAGAAGTAACTAGCGACTTAAGCTATGCCTATGTATACGTAAGTATTTTAGGTGGAGATGAAGAATCTACTTTACAAGGTTTAAGTAGTGCAGAAAGCTATATCAGAAGAGAAATAGGTAAAAATATAAAAATAAGACATATCCCACAAATCATATTCAAAATAGACGATTCTTTAATAAAAGGTATGTATATGGACAGCCTTATAAAGAAAGTATCACAAAAAGATCAAGAAAGACCTCAAGTTGAGGATAATGAAAATGAATAGTATAGATGCTATTTTAAAATATATACATGGAAGTGACGACTTTGTCGTTACTTCTCATGTTAATCCAGACGGAGACAATATTGGTTCAACTCTTTCAATTTATTATTTCTTAAAAAAAATTAATAAGAGGTATCCTATGAAAAGTTTTACATTGATTAGTGGAATTCTCATTACACTCTTGGGTGTCTTTTTCTTCGCTAATCCTACAAACCTTCTTGCCATCGTTGGTTGGCTGTTTGCCCTAGTGATGCTCATATCTGGTGTTTCAAGTCTCATGGTTTATTTTAAACGAGATAACGAAAACCGCTCCTTCTTCCAACTGCTTCAGAGTATCATTTCCATTGTTTTTGGGATTATTTTGCTATCAACATCAGCATGGGTGCTCTCAGGTGTAGCTGTAACCATTATCGCTTGGTGGCTTCTTGTCTCAGCCTTTACACAAGGCTTTCAAGCTCATCGCCAACGTCAATTCGGCTTCTCAGGACAACCTTCCCTGTCAATCGCCTTAATTTGTCTGGTATTTGGGCTCTTGCTCTTTAGTGCTCCGTTTTTCTCAGCCTTTCTTATTGGGCGCTTGGTAGCTTCCTTAATTATCTTTACGGGTGTTTCAGTCCTCTCCTTTTCATTCCGCTTGTGGTAAGAAGAAACCAGACACTACATAAACATAAAAAAGCCTTGCAAATGCAGGGCTTTTGTCATACTTTGATTACTAAAGAGCTTATCCCTCTAGCTCACTCAAATACTCATAGCGTTCATACTTTTCAAGTAGGGTTTCGTTAGCAGCATCCAAATCACGTTGAAGGGTAGCTAACTGTCCATAATCGCTAGCATTTTCAAGCATGGCTGCTTCAATCTCTTCGATTTTGGCTTCAAGGTCAGCAATCTCATCCTCGATAGTCGCCCACTCTTGTTTTTCAAAGTAGCTCATGCGTTTTTTGTCTTCTTTGACTTTCTCAACTTTAACGCTAGCTTGCTCTTTTTCCTTCTCGAGGAGGGCTGATTGCTCTTGTAAGAAGGCTTTTTCATCAAGGTAGTCTGTGTAGTTACCAAAAAACTCTCGAACACCACCCTCTTCAAAGGCTAGAATCTTGTTAGCTACCTTGTCCAAGAAATAGCGGTCGTGACTTACGGTAACGACAGGGCCGCCAAAACCATTAAGGAAGTTTTCCAAAACCGTCAAAGTTGCAATGTCCAAATCATTTGTCGGCTCATCCAAGAGCAGAACGTTAGGCTTTTCAATCAGAATCTTAAGTAGATAAAGACGTTTCTTTTCCCCACCAGAGAGCTTGGCAATCTGTGTCCCATGGGTAGAACGAGGGAAAAGGAATTGCTCCAAGAGCTCTGTGATACTGGTTGTCCCAACCGTTGTCTTAACTTCATCTGCAACTTCTTGCAAGTAGTTAATGACACGCTTACTCTCATCCATATCTTTAATTTGCTGAGAAAAATAACCAATGCGTACCGTCTCACCAATATCTAGGACACCAGCTGTAGGCACAAGGTCACCATTAATCAGATTGAGCAAGGTCGATTTCCCGACACCGTTATCCCCAACAATACCGATACGATCACGATTTTGCATGATAAGATTGAAATCACTGAGAATTTGCTTGCCATCTTCATAAGCAAAATCGACATGCTCGAAGTTCACTACCTTCTTACCAATACGGCTGGTCTCAAAGTTAATTTCAAGATCGTCATTATTGACCGTTTGGTGAACCTCACCCTTAAGATCCTTAAAGCGATTGATACGAGCTTGTTGTTTGGTTGCACGTGCCTGTGGTTGCGTTCGCATCCATGCTAACTCCTGCTTATAGAGTTGCTTTTTCTTGTGAAGGGCTGCTGCATCTCGTTCATCTTGTTCGGCCTTTAGACGCACATAGTCTTGATAATTCCCCTGGTATTCAATCAGATTAGCCTGGTCTAACTCAAAGATACGTGTGGCTACATTGTCCAAGAAATAACGGTCGTGGGTAATAAAGAGTACCGTTTTTTTAGAAGACTTGAGAAAATTCGTCAACCAAGCAATAGTATCAATATCCAAATGGTTGGTTGGCTCATCCAAGAGCAGGAGATCTGCATCATTCAAGAGAACCTGAGCCAACTGCACACGACGACGAAGACCACCTGAGAGATCCCCGACCTTTTGCGAGAGGTCTGACAATCCCAACTTAGACAAGACTGTCTTGACCTCGCTCTCAATGGACCAAGCATCTAGACTATCCATCTCAGCCATAACCTTCTCCAAGCGAGCCTGATTCTCCTCAGAATAATCTGCCATAAGGGTTTCATATTCACGAATCAAAGCCATCTCACGAAGGTCTGATGACAAGACTGTATCAAGCACTGTCTTGCTGTCATCAAATTCTGGCTCCTGAGTCAAATAAGCAATCTTATAGCCATTAGCCTTAGTGAAAGGTGACACATCACCATCAAAACCAATACGCTCAGAGACAACATCTAGCAAGGTTGTCTTACCTGTCCCATTGACACCAATAATCCCAATACGATCCAAATCATGGATAATAAATGAAATCTCTTTAAAAACCGTCTTGTCTCCAACGGACTTGGTTAATTTTTCAACAATAAAATCTGACATCTTACTTCCTTCTTACAAATAACACCGCTACGGATCCTACGCATGCTCTGTAGCGGTGTGTCATTTTTATAACGTCCGTAGACTTATTTCATCGCTTGAACAAAGGCCACAATAGCTTCCTTGTCATTAGCTAGCTGACCATCAACGATGGCATTTTCAATGGCTTTAAGTGCACGACCAAGGTCCGGACCAGGTTTGAATCCTAGCTCCTTCATCAGCGTGCCACCATTCACAACGATTTCGTGCTTATCATGGATAAGCAACTGGTCATCCAAGTCAGCAATACGCTCAAAATCTACATCCAAGCCCTGAGCCTGTCTCAAAGTCTCAGCCGCCTCTAAGAGAACCTTACCATACTGATAAACATCTTGTTTAGTCACGGCTCTCTCCAAACGGAAATTGAAAATCTCAATCAAGGACTGAACTGTCTTTTGGAAATTAACAGACGTCTTCCATTTTTTAAGGAAAGAGCGTGGATTATCATGCTTGAGAGCCAAAAGAGTTGCCGCCCAAGCCTGTTCAGAACTTGTAAATCTAAAGTCCTCCACATAGTCTGCCACAAAAGACTGCCATTCTTCAGCAGTTTCTTGAAAATCTGGAAGATACTGATAAGCCTTTGTCGCTAGAAGTGCCTTGATTCCTTTTTTCCAATGTGGGGCCAAAAGCAACTTATCGAACTCGATGAAACTTCGCTCAATCGAAATCTTTTCCAGAAGTGGGGCATGGCTGGTCATAGCCTGAAAAGTTTTTTCTTCGATATCAAAGTCTAAACTCGCTGCAAAACGTAGCCCTCGCATGATACGAAGAGCATCCTCGTTAAAGCGTTCCTCAGCCTTACCAACAGCCCTCAAAACACGGTTGTCCAAATCAGCAAGCCCATCGAACTTGTCAATAATCTCAGCATTTTCATTAAGAGCAAAAGCATTGACTGTAAAATCACGACGCTTGAGGTCTTCTTCCAATGAACGCACAAAGGACACGCTAGACGGACGACGGTAATCTACATAGACGTCCTCTGTTCGGAAGGTCGTCACCTCATACTCACCGCCATTTTCCAAAACCAAAACGGTCCCATGCTCAATACCGATATCCACCGTACGCTCGAAAATCTGTTTGGTCTCTTCAGGATATGAAGATGAAGCAATGTCTACATCATGAATGGGACGGTTAAGAAGGGCATCTCGTACCGAACCACCAACAAAGTAAGCCTCAAAACCCGCAGCCTTAATCTTCTCTAATATTGGTAAAGCCTTCTGAAACTCAGAAGGCAAATAACTTAATCTCATAGTAAATGTTCCAAACCATAAACAAGCTGATCACGTTTAACCACTTCTTTAATACCAAGGTTAACCCCACCCATAAAGGAAATACGGTCATAAGAATCATGACGCAAGGTAAAGCCTTCTCCTTGGGCACCAAAGATAACCTCTTGGTGAGCCACAAGTCCTGGCAAACGCACACTGTGAATACGGAAACCATCAAACTCAGCACCACGTGCTCCAGCAAGTGTTTCCACCTCATCCTCAGCACCTTGACGTTTTGTTTCGCGAACCTCACGGATAAGTTCAGCTGTTTTCACCGCTGTACCTGAAGGAGCATCTTTTTTCTTGTCATGGTGAAGCTCAATGATTTCAAGATCTGGGAAATATTTGCTAGCTTCTGCCGCAAACTTCATAAGAAGGATAGCACCAATAGCAAAGTTAGGTGCAATCAAACCACCAATAGACTTGTCTTTAGAAAGGTCTGTCAATTCCTGAATTTGTGCTTCAGTAAATCCTGTGGTACCCACAACTGGTGCAAAACCATTCTCCAAAGCAAAACGAGTATTTTCATAGGCAACAGCTGGCATAGTGAAATCTACCCAGACATCTGCGTCAAAGCCAACCAAATCCGCTTTATCTGTGAAGACAGGAACACCGTCCACTTCTTTTTCTGTCGCAAATGGGTCAAGCAAGGCAGCCAAAGTCAATTCGTCATCTCCCTTGACCATTTCAACCGCAGTTGAACCCATTCTTCCTTTAAATCCAGCAACAATAACTTTAATAGACATGTCATTTTTCCTCTCTATTGATCTTAATCATAGACAAGCCCCATCCCAGATGGATAGTACTTATTTGGTAAATTTAGGTGTTAGACCTAACACTAGTGCTCCTTCACCCAAGTGTGTCGCAATTACGGCACATAAGGATACCACTGTTGAAACGCTAATTCCCTGTGCTTCTAGCTGCTTTTTAAAATCTTCAGCTTTTTCAGGAGCATTGGTGTGAAGGATACTAAGTTCCATTTCACGATTTTCCTCAGCTAGGGCAACCAAACGTTTCACAGCTTTCTTCTCTGTACGCACCTTTTCAAAAACAACGATTTTTCCTTCGTCATTAAAATTCAAAATAGGTTTGATAGACAAAAGATTTCCTAAAATCGCCGACCCATTCGACAAACGGCCACCCTTAACCAGATGATTAAGATCATCCACAAGAATATAAGCCGTCGTTTGGTCAACTTGCTCCTCAAGCTTCTTCAAAATGTTCTCAAAAGACATCCCTTGAGCTGACCAATGCAGAACGTTTCTCACCATGACTCCCATAGGAGCTGCTGTGATTTTTGTATCAGGAAAAGCAATCTTCAACTTGGCATGGTCCTCAATCAAAAACTGACTATTGGCCCAAAAACCAGAGATTCCTGAAGAAAGGAAAAGCCCAATGACATGGGTATAACCTTTCTCCTCCAACTCCATAAGCAAGTTATCCAAGTCAGCTAGATTAGGTTGCGACGTCTTGAGCAGTTCCTCAGAGTTTGCCATTTGCTCATAAAAATGATTGACATCCAAATTTTTTCCTTCAACAAAAGGCTGCCCCTCAATGATGACCGGAATATCTAAAACATAAACATCAGCATGGCCCTGAATTTCAGCAGGGAGATTAACCGATGAATCCGTAATAACTGCAAGAGACATCTTAGAACTCCAAATTGATACCTGGGCGATCCAAGGCAATTTCAGTTACTTCATAAGTCAAACGTTGAAGCGTATCCAAGAGCGGTGCAGCCAAGGCTTCTGCTTCTTCTTGTGAGAAGTCTTTTGGTTCATTGACGATACGGTTTTGAATGTGGTCCATTTGAGAAACAATCCCTGAGATGACAAACTCATCACGGACAATCATAAATTGCAAAACAGCTACAACAGACGTATTGTTAGCTTCTTCATCTTTATTGTGCAACTGGAAAGTTACTTCAACATTTGTTTTAGGAACACCATTCTCTTTTTCCCACTCATGGTTACGAACATCATAGTGGTAACGGTTAACAAATACTTTTTCGCGAATTAAATCCATTAGTCATATTCTCCTTGATACAATTACTCTTTATTATAGCATAAATATGCTTTATTATGGGAATATTATTGACAGAAAAATGAGTATTTAGACTGATTTTGACAGCAACAATAATCACTAGAAAAGTAGGATCTTTGATTTAGGACTAAGACTATTAAAATAAGGCTCCTTCATCAGAAGAGAGCCCTTTTATTGCCAGCTAACAGTCTCTTAAAGAATGTTTCTGCTGTCCCTTTTCATCAAAATTCTCAGGTGCTAGCCAATTCTCAAATCGTTTCTTAAGTGCTGGCCACTCACTCTCAATAATCGAGAACCAGTCCGTATCACGGCTACGCCCCTTATAGATAGCATGGTTACGAAAACGCCCCTCATAGGTGAACCCTAAACGCATGGCAGCATTGGCAGAAGGACGGTTAAGACTATCACATTTCCACTCATAACGACGATAGTTAAGATCTTCAAAGACATATTTCATAAGCAGGTATTGAGCTTCTGTAGCTGCTCGAGTCTTTTGTAAAGCAGGTGCTAAAATCACTCGTCCCATCTCAACACTACGATTTTTTGGTGTAATAGCCATAAGTGAAAAGGTTCCCAGAACCTTACCTGAAGCCTTATCCCTGATGGCAAAGAAATAAGGGTTATCGGATTGCTCATAATCCTCCAAACACTGACGTACAGCTTCTTCAGATTCAAAAGGATCCGCATACATATAGGTCCAATCAGAAAGGAACTGATTAGTAAAGCAAAAGTCTAAAATGTCCTCATAATGTTCTGCTACCATCAAATGTTCAACGCTACAATAACGACCTTCTAATAGGGCAACATCTGGCACCTTACCTGGACTAGCATCCGCTAGACTTGGTCCCACTTCTTGTTGGTAGTGATTTAAAGGCATAGGATCCTCCTTTTTTCATAAAGAAAAGCCTACACAAAAGTGCAGACTTTAGCTTAATTATTTAGCAACTGGGTATACAGATACTTGTTTTTTGTCGCGACCTTTACGTTCGAAACGTACAACACCTTCAACTTTAGCGAAGAGTGTATCGTCACCACCACGGCCTACGTTTACACCTGGGTAGATGTGTGTACCGCGTTGACGGTAAAGGATTGATCCACCTGATACAGTTTGTCCATCAGCTGCTTTAGCACCAAGACGTTTAGCTTGTGAATCACGACCATTGGAAGTAGAACCCCCACCTTTTTTGTGGGCGAAAAGTTGCAAGTTTTCAAGAGTTTTCAACATAAGATTGTGTCCTTTCTTAGTGATTAGTCGCTAACTTACGCGTTGATAGCGTTGATAACAACTTTTGTATAAGGTTGACGGTGACCTTGTTTACGGTGGCTACCTTTTTTAGGTTTGTATTTGAAAGTAACAACTTTCTTTTGTTTACCTTGTTTTTCGATAGTTCCGACAACAGTAGCTCCCTCAACAACTGGAGTACCTACTACAGTTTTATCACCACCGACAAGAACAACTTCGTTAAAAGTTACTTCTGATCCTGCTTCAGCGTTGATTTTTTCAACGTAGATTGCTTGACCTACTTCAACTTTAACTTGTTTTCCACCAGTTTTGATGATTGCGTATGTGCTCATGATGCACCTCCTATTAAAATTTTTAATGTGTCTGAGGTTTCCCTCTGTGAAGACTCGCCTAGTACTGCGGGGACGAACCCACTTGGAAACAGTAGTCGTGCGGTTGCACAGGACGTGCATTTAGTCAACGTTACAATTCTATCATTTTTTCCCTCTAATGACAAGAGAAAAAGTTATTATGATTATTCTTATTCTGCTCATTGACATTTAGCCAAGTAATGATTCCCCTACTCAACCCTTATACCATATTTTCCTAAGAAGGTCTTAGCTAGATCCTGCTCCAAATCAGCTAAACAAATGCTCCTATCCGTTGTCAAAATTTGATAGCGTTCAGTCCCTTCGAAATAGAAGTGATTCAATAGCTGATAGCCATTTCGCTCATAAAATGCTAAACGTTTTAAGCGCTGATTCCGGTTAGAAGCATCCTTCTCATCCATGGGTTCAATCGTAAGAACACACGGTCGTACCCCTGCTTCTTTCTTAACTTGTGCCAAAATCTGACTGCCATATCCCTGAGATTGTTTACTTTCCTCAACTGCAAGAAAAAGTAGGTAGACCAGGTTGTCAGTATAAATGGAATAGGTCAAGCCAACGAAGACTCCCTGATCAAAATAAGCCAAGAAAGATTGTCCATTTTTCAAACTGTTCCAAGACAATTGCCAAAGTGGGAGTCTCTCCTCCACAGGAAAAGCCGCTTCATAAAGCGAAGCGACCATCTTGAATGTTGGTGTCAGAGGATAAATGTTACGAATCTCTAGTGTCATTTTCCTAACCAATAACCTTCTTATAATCTTCTGGTGTTGCTACATGAGCATGCTCACGTTGGCGATCAAGCAAGTGACTGAGGAAGTCACGGTTGCCCAAGGCTTCTTTAAGTGTTTGCTTAAATTGCCCAGCATTCATTGGTGAGAAGATATTACTTGGCGCGGTATACTCAGGACCATGGCTAGTGTTCGTAAAGGCAAGGATAAGCAAGTTATTTTCAAAGGCAGCACGTGTCGCTGACAAGATTTCATTTTGATGGTTAATATCCAAGTAAAAATCAGCTTCTTTATAAAGGCGCTTAACCTGCTCCGTTGTAATATTAGGGTAGAGGCTAACATTACTATATTTAGCCAAATCCATCAAGCGACTTGACATTTCTGTGATTGCTCCAACATGATAGTGCATGGTAGGTACTTCACTGACAATGCTTTCCAAATGTTCAATCTGATCTGAATTGGTCAAGATAAGCGCTTGATTTTGGAAGTTGTTCTGACGGGCAAATGGATACATGAATCCAAGGAAGGCCACGCGAGAAGCCTGCTCTGGACTAACCAACTTTAGAAGATTCGTATAAGCTGTGTAATCTTGTACAACAATCTTAGTCTGACGATGGTTGCTCTCAAGAAGCAGACGCATATTCCCAGGAACTGAATCAGTGATAGGCTCTTGCCAGAAGAGAACGTCTTGACCAGAATTTGGAAGATTCATAGTTGTCAAGAAAGGTGTCGCCAGTGAGTTGTATAGAATACGACTCAAATCATAACCAGCTTCTTTAAGATAGAAGACTACAAATTCAGATTTATTTTTGAAAATGTAGACCTTGTCTTTCCAATTCAAGATAACGTCTTTAGTCAAATGGTTGATGACGATAACTTCCTTGTTGTCTGGAGTGAAATAGCTCGTAATGGTCGCTTCTTGCTTAACATTATAGGTTGTTTGTGAGAATCGGTAACCCTTGTTATTGTAGCGATCAGTCACGCGCAAGCGTCCTGACTCATCATACCAGTCCACGGCTTTAACCAGACGTTGGTGAGCAGGATGCGCATAATGAATATGACCACGTTTCTTATCAAAACGGAAGATTTCCGCATTGCTATTCGTTCCTATAATTTCCCAGTAGTCAGGCACAGGGACCTGATTAAAGTAAAGTGCAGAACCTTGAACCTTGTCAAAACCAGTGAAATAAAGGTAAGGTGAGGTCACATCACTAGGCAGAAAGCCATCATCTGAAAGACAAACTGTTGTATTTACATAGCCAGCGACAATCAGTGAGTAATGGAGATCCCAACTACCCTGACTATAGTTTTCAAATAAATTAATCATGACTAGTCATCTCCTTTACTAAGTTAAGCCACTTCTGCTCGATTTCCTCTGTCAAAAAGCCTTTGGCAATATCATAAGAGACTTGATGAACATGATCCAAATCTGAGCGATTGAAGAAGGCTACAATTTTCTCTGCCAAGGCAGCCACGATAGCAGGCTCATCATCTTTTTCAAAACGAGGAATGAGGTAGCCATTTTCATTATCCTTGATAAAGGTTTGGTTCCCATAACGAACATCAAAACCAATCATACCTAGACCCGATCCCACAGCTTCTAGAAGTGTCAAACCAAACCCTTCACTCTTAGAACCTGATAGGTAAAGTTCGTAGTTCTTGTAGACTTCTGTCAAGTCTTGGTGACCTTTAAGGTGGATATAATCCTGAGCTTGATTTTCCTCGATAATGGCCTTAAGTTTAGCCTCTTCAGCACCTGTTCCATAGATATCAAAGTTTACTTGTGGCAGACTTTCTTTAGCCTTAACGACAGCCTTGGCCAACCAGTCCACGTGTTTTTCATTGGCCAAACGTGAGGCTGTGATGATTGAGAATGGTTTACGCTCTCCTTCAGGCTTTCTCAGTTTATCCACACTTCCCACAGGGATGGTTACAATATGAGGTGTAAATGGTGTGTATTTATTGAACTGATCTAGCATAATGCTACGTTGACGCTCTGTCGCTGTGATAAAGAAATCAACCTTATTTGCCGACAATTAACGATAAATATCCCCACTCCCATACCAGTTCATCAAAACTGTTTTCCAGATATTCATAAATATCGTCTTCTTCGTATCCTGTCATCCGTGTGATCAGCACCAGATAATCCCGCAGTGTTTCGTATGCAAGATCCCGGCATCCGTCCTGCATCCATTTCAGGAAGAGACTGTGCCGGATCATAGTATATTCCATTGCGATCCACTGCATCTGAATGACCATGCTCTCCAAATCACCGTCCGGCATCAGAAGATCCGAAAACAGTTCATTTTCCATAAAAACAGCCAGGAGTTTTCGGTATTTTTCCCATTGCTTTGCAAAGTCCTGTCCTTTCTGCTCCATTTCATCGGCATCGTACCTTTCGGAAAGCTGCTCTGCCAGAGGCAGGATCTTCGTCAGATAATCCTGATACAGACCTTCTTTCTGATAATTGACAGCCAGATGCTGCAAAAGCTCATTGCATTCATCCATGGTATCCAGAAACGGCAGATCAATCGCAAGAATCGCCGTTTTCAGTTCTTTCACGGCTTCTCTGGAGAAATAGTTCTCGATTCTTTCTTCTGACAGCGTATCTTCCTGCTCTGCCTGATATAATTCCAGCAGAATATAAAAACTCTCTAGCAGCGTTTCTTCGATGCTCT
>OOCW01000684.1_pt1 | contig 30554 bp, 31 predicted proteins | sample 1671201 | NCBI WGS metagenome assembly OOCW01 (sample SAMN06348132, study PRJEB24527) | human gut metagenome | biome: human gut; feature: ankylosing spondylitis patient; material: feces | host: Homo sapiens | place: China | collected 2015-10
TAAAAAGTTTAAATAAAATCGTTGACTATAAATTCATATATATGTATACTTATTCATAACAATAAAAATAATATTTTAAAAAAATATAATTTGTTAAGAATTTTAGGATGATAATAAGAATACATCATATTAAAGGGGCGATTTTATGAAAAAGAGTAAGTTATTAAAAGCATTAACAGTATTAACTACAGGGGCTTTACTAATGGGGATGATAGTTGGCTGTGGCAATGGTCAAAGTCAAGAAGCTAGCTCAAAGGGAACAGATAAACAGTATATTGTCATGGGAACAAATGCGGAATTTGAACCATTTGAATATCGTGAAGGAACAGAAATTGTAGGCTTTGATGTGGAAATAGCACAAGCGATAGCTGAAAAATTAGGAAAAGAATTAAAGATTGAAGATATGGAGTTTGCGTCATTACTTGCACAACTTGATGCAGGAAGTGTAGACTTTGTAGCAGCAGGTATGACTATAAATGAGAAACGACTTAAACAAGTGGATTTCTCAGATTCATATTTTATATCAAAACAAGTTATTATCGTTAAAGAAGAAGATGAATCAATTAAAAAGGCTGAAGATTTAAAAGGTAAATCAGTAGGGGTACAATTAGGTACTACGGGGGAAGAAGTTGTTAGTAAAGAAAAAGATATAAAATGTGTACCTTTTGATAAAGGAACTTTAGCTGTTATGGACCTTGTAAATGGAAAAGTAGAAGCAGTTGTTATTGATGAAGAGCCAGCCAAACGTATGGTAGAAGCTCAAAAAGGAATTAAAATCTTAGAAGTACCATTTATTGAAGAAAAATAGAACTTAAAGAAGTTATTGATGAGACTTTAGCAGAACTTCACTCAAATGGGAAATATGATGAAATGTATGCAAAATACTTTAAAGAGCAATGATAAATAAATTAGTTAATGGGGTACAGCAGTATGGAGAATTTCTTTTATCACTTATTGGGGCAACAAAACTTTGATTTTTATAGTACGTTCTTTGATGAAGCTTTTTATCAATTAATTTTAAATGGAATCTTATGGACATTAGGGCTTACAATCATTGCGGCTATTGTAGGATTAATTATTGGTGTGATTGTAGCACTTATTGGTTTTATTAAACCAACTAAACGTACAGGATTTTTATGGTGTATGCTTCGCGGTATACAAATAATCTTGAAATATATTGCAAGTGCTTATGTGTATATTATCAGGGGAACACCAACAACTGTTCAAGTTATCTTTTTATGGACAGTTGTATGTGCAGGCGTACCTTCTGAATATCGTATTTGGGTAGGTGGACTTGCTTTCGGTATTAATAGTGGGGCTTATATGTCTGAGCTTATTCGTGCAGGTATTCAAGGTATTGATAAAGGTCAGATGGAAGCAGGACGTTCTCTTGGCTTTACATATACACAAACAATGCAAAACATTATTTTACCACAGGCTTTCAAACAAATGTTACCAGCCTTTGTAAGTGAATTTATCGTACTTATTAAAGAAACTTCTATTGTAGGATATATTGGTGGGATGGACTTAACACGTGCAGGAAATATCATCATTAGTAGGACATATAATGCAGCACAACCATTATTAATTGTAGCTGTATGTTATTTACTGATTACAGGAACACTTACATTATTTATGAAACAACTCGAGAAAAAGTTGAATAGCAAAAACTAGGAGGCAGCGTATGATACAAATTAAAGACTTATATAAAAGTTATGGCTCTCTAGAAGTCTTAAAAGGAATTAATGACTATGTAAAAAAGGGAGAAGTAGTTGTAGTAATTGGCCCTTCTGGTTCAGGAAAATCAACTTATCTAAGATGTATCAATCAAATGGAGGAAGTTTCTTCTGGTCATATTTTAATTAATAATTTAGATATCACAGATCCAGATATTAATATTAATAAAGTACGTCAACAAGTAGGAATGGTATTTCAACATTTTAATTTATTCCCTCATATGACAGTACTTGAAAATATTACTTTAGCACCTATTAAACTTAAGAAACTTTCTAAGAAAGAGGCAGATGAAATAGGGATGGAGCTACTGCGTAAGGTTGGACTCGAGGATAAAGCAGATGTGTATCCAAATACTTTATCAGGTGGGCAAAAACAACGTATTGCTATTGCTAGAGCATTAGCCATGAAGCCAGAGGTTATGTTATTTGATGAACCCACTTCTGCATTAGACCCAGAAATGGTTAAAGAGGTATTAGAGGTTATTAAAGAATTAGCCGAGGAAGGTATGACAATGATGATTGTAACTCATGAAATGGGCTTTGCCAAAGAAGTAGGAACCAGATTGTTATTTATGGACGGTGGAAAAATCATTGAACAGGGTGCTCCAGCAGAGGTATTTGCAAATCCACAACAAGAAAGAACGAAATTATTCTTTAGTAAAGTTTTATAGAAGAATAGTCACATAAATTAAAAGGGTGTCTAGAAATTATTGATCTCTAGACACCCTTTTAATAGGTATACCTATATTTATTCAGAAAGAGTAACAGGTTCTTTCTTTAGTTTTTTGATTCCATAAAGTTTTTTATCCGCGGCCTTAAGAAGTTCTTCTAAGCTAGGATTACTATTACTAGAGAAAGGAACTCCTCCTATAGAAATGCTAAAGGTATAAGATTTACGATGCGTGATATTAAAGTTTTTACAAATAACCTCAATTTGTGTTGAAATGAATTCTATGTAGCCTTCATCTTTATCAAGACAGAAGATAATAAATTCATCACCACCCATACGTGCAATGAGAGTATCAGAATCTTTAAAGACATGTTTAAAGATTTTGGACATAGTTGTAATAGCAAAGTCACCTTCGCTATGCCCGTAAGTATCATTAATAGTTTTAAGGCCGTCCATATCTGCATAGAATAGAATTCCTTTGCGTTTTTGCGTCTGGGCTAGATTATAACTAGCTATGGCTTTAGTAAAGAAACCACGGCGATTAAGAAGTCCTGTAAGCTCGTCCGTTTGGGAAAGGGTTTCTAATCTATTCTTAGTACTTTTTTCTATTCTAAAGGTAGAAGAAAGCTTAAGTGCACAGCCAAGTTCTAGTGTAAGTGTTTCAATGAGATCATAGTTGTCTGAAGGCATCTCTAACACAATGATACCAAGTTGTTCATTACCAAAGAATATGGAATGAATAAAAGAAGTATAAGGGTGGTCACGATTAGTGAGGCCATGCGTTACGATTTCATTAGGTGTTAGAGGTGGTATTTCATGGGTTGTATCAATTATTTTATCATCTATATAACCCATATATAAATAGAGTGTCTCTGGCATTTGCCATTTATCTGTTAGGTGGTGGGTAATGCCTTGATTGTAAAGGTAAACAAGACAAGTATGAATACCACAAGCAATCAGATTTTCTACAATAGAAGAAAGCTGCAAATGTTGATCGGCAATATTATGTGTAATAGATAAAAGTACTTGTCGAATAAAAGCAAAATTATTGGTAACACGATTAGTTTTATGACCATAGTACTTTAATGAATCGTTAAATAAATCATCTGTAAGATTTTCAAATAAATTGTTGATAAAACCTACCTTAGAGATATCATCACATCTAAGTAGCCAATCTTTTTTTAGAGAGGCTAAGAAATGTTTCAGATTAAGTGTCGTAGCTAAAGATGGTGATAAGGCGTTTTTACATTTTAAGAAAAGATTTGTACAGTCTCTAGGTGTAGGAAATTGTGCTGGTGATAAAAATAGTAATGAATATATAAGTATAACAAATTCCTGAAGTTTAGGAATTGTAGAATCCGGTAAATAATAAACACTCTGTGATAGGAGTGAATCAGCAAGTAATTTAGCACCTTCAATATCAGAAATAGGACCTAACATAGGTGCAGAGAAGAAATTACAGCCGCAAGATTCTCTGATGATAAGTTTACAAGGAATAAGTCTATTTTCTACGGCTTTACCTTGTATCTGATTAAGAAGCAATTCAAAGGCGTTTCGTGCAAATTCTTCTAAAGGTTGTTCAATGGTTGATAAGCTAGGCACACAATAAGCAGAGGTGTGAATATTATCAAATCCTGTTATAGCTACATCCTCTGGAACTTTAATACCTCGTTTTTGAAGTTCATTAAGTACAGTAAGTGCCATGGAGTCATTAGAACAAACTATTGCATCAATAGGAAGCGTGCTTTGATCGAAGAGCACCTTTACCGCTTCTATTGCAGAATCTGGTGTGAAATCTCCAATGCGTATGTAATCTTCACGAAAAGGAATATTGTTTTCGTAAAGTGCTTCTTTGTAACCTAAGTAACGGTCTAAAGCATCACAGTTACTACTTGGACCAGATAAAAAAGCTATGTTTTTCTTGTGGTGCTTTGTAATAAGATGTGAGACAAGTTCTTTTAATACAGCTTTGTTATCTGTATAGACACTAGGTACATCTTCAACAAATGAACCAAGACTTACCATAGGAATAGGTCTGAATTTAGAATAAAAGCGACGATATTCCGTTGGACTTAAAAAAGAAGAAAGTACACCGGAAGCTAAAATAATACCATCTAAGACATCTTGGTTAGCATAATCAAAGGCAACATTACATTGATATTGGTGTTTATATTGTTGAAATGAGAAATCTGGATTTAGAGAACCACCTAAAAAATTTACTAAGTTTACTTGATATTCTTTGGCTACTTTAGAAACAGCTTGAAATAGAATTGTAGAATATTCAAGTTCAACTCCTGTAGTAAAGAAACCAATCGTATATACTGGATGGAGTTGGTTATTCACGTCTAGTTTCACCCCCTACTAAAACTTAGATACAATAATAAATATTTTAAATTATACAACAGTATTCGAATAATTAATAGATATAATATACAGAAGTATAAATGCATGTGAAGCGTATAACAATAGGAAAAACGGTAAGTAATGGATAAAAGAACAGAGGGTGTTTGAAATATATTTAATGTATGCTAGAATAGAATTACAAATGAATAAATGCGTTTTAGGTGTAAAGACATTATTATTTAACTAATAAGTGTGCTTTCGTAACAGGGAAATGTGTGAAACACTGCAGCCCCCGCTACTGTATATGACGAGATATGTTTATAAACCACTGAGAATATTCTTGGGAAGGAAAACATATTGATGAAGCATAAGCCAGGAGACCTACCTAAAATAAGAAATATTGCTTTCGGTGGGAGAGAAATTTAGATATGTAGTAAGATAATAGCTATGTCTTTGTGCGCATATATAAATAGAAGGTCCCTTTTTGGGGCCTTTTTTCGTATAGAAAATAAAAATATTTAAAGGAGAATCAAACGTGAGTAAATGTATTATGTTCCAAGGAACGTGTTCTGATGCAGGAAAAAGTCTTATAACAGCAGCGTTCTGTAGAATATTTAAGCAAGATGGTTTAAAGCCTATTCCATTTAAATCACAAAATATGGCCCTGAATTCATATATTACAGATGAAGGATTAGAAATGGGACGTGCTCAGGTATTTCAAGCAGAAGCAGCAGGAATGAAACCACAAGTATGTATGAACCCTATTTTATTAAAACCATCTTCAGATCGTAAATCTCAGGTAATCATTAACGGTAAGGTTTATAAGAATATGAACGCTAGAGAGTATCATGAGTTTAAACCAGAGCTTGCAGGGATGATTCGTGAGATTTATGAGGACATTAGCAGCAAGCATGATGTGGTCGTAATAGAGGGAGCAGGAAGTCCGGCAGAAATTAACTTACGAGATAAAGATATCGTTAATATGGGAATGGCAGAAATTGCAGATGCACCTGTTATTTTAATTGGGGATATTGATCGCGGCGGAGTATTTGCATCTTTAGCAGGGACAATTATGCTTTTAACAGAGGAAGAACGTAAACGTGTAAAAGGTGTGATTATTAATAAATTTCGTGGGGACAAAACAATTTTAGAGCCAGGAATTAAAATGTTAGAGGATATTATTAAGATTCCGGTTTTAGGGGTTATACCTTATACATATCTTAAATTAGAAGATGAGGACAGTTTATCAAGTAGCTTCAACAATAAACGTAGTAAATCAAAGCCAATAGATATAGCTGTAATTTATTTACCACATATCTCAAACTTCACTGACTTTAATATGTTTGAAACTCAAGAGGATGTAAATCTACGTTATGTAAGACGTGGTGAATCGATTGGGGAGACAGATATGGTTATTATTCCAGGAAGTAAAAATACCATTGCTGACTTAATGTATTTAAAAGAAAGCGGACTGGATATTGAGATTCATAAACTTCAAAAAGAAGGTAAGTTAATCTGGGGTGTATGTGGTGGTTACCAAATGTTGGGACAAAAGATTTATGACCCAGAAGGTGTAGAAGGGGAGTATAAGGAATGCTATGGACTTGGTTTATTAAATATGGAGACTACTTTTGCAGAAGAAAAGGTAACAACACAGGTAATTGGTAAGATTAATGAAAACTTACCAGGCTTTCTTAAAGAGCTTGGTGGAAAAGCTGTAAAAGGCTATGAGATTCATATGGGAGTAAGCAAGAAGACTGGCCCATGTCAGGAACTTTTAACTATCGAAAATAGTTTAGGTGAAACTGTAAATTATTTAGAAGGCTGTATAAATGAAGAAGGGAATGTTATTGGTTCTTATATGCATGGAATCTTTGATGAAGCAGAGTTCTTAAGAGGTTTATTAAATATTATCCGCCGTGAGAAAAACTTAGAGGATGTGCAAAGTGAAGTAGGATCATATGCTGAATTTAAAGAAGGCGAATATGATAAGTTAGCAGCAGTTGTAAGAGAAAATATGGATATGGCAGCTGTTTATGAGATTTTAGGGCTTAAGGAGAATAGCAATGCAATCTAAGAAAATATTAATTGCTGGTACAAATAGTAGTGTAGGTAAAACAACTATATCATTAGGGATTATGCAAGCACTTAAAAATAGAAATATGGTGGTACAGCCTTATAAGGTGGGACCAGATTATATTGATACAGCTTATCACACCCATATTACAAAACGTGCCTCTAGAAATTTAGATGCTTATATGTTAGAAGAGGAAAAGTTAAAGTACTTATTTAATAGAGCCAAACAAGATGCAGATATCAGCGTGGTAGAAGGCGTAATGGGTTTATATGATGGAAAGGGCACAGATATTAATAACTGTAGCAGCAGCAGTATGGCTAAATTATTAAATATCCCAGTCATCCTTGTCATCAATGCTAAGGCTATGGCAGCTTCTAGTGCAGCTATGGTACTTGGTTATAAGCAAATAGATCCAGAACTTAATATATGTGGCGTCATTGCCAATAACGTACGTACAGAAGGACATTACAAATTAGTTAAGGAATCTATTGAGAAATATTGCGGGGTAGAAGTATTAGGCTACTTCCCTCCAAATGAAAACTTTAGTTTACCATCTAGGCACTTAGGGCTTGTACCAAGTGACGAAATGGAAGCCTTAGATGATAAGTTCCAAAGCTTAGGGGCAGAAATAGAGAAATATATTAATATTAATCGCCTTCTAGAACTTTGCGAAACAGAAGATGTCGAGACGGATTATAAACCTGAGTTTGGTTTAAGTAAGCTTGTAGAAGTGAAAGGTAAGAAAATTGCTATTGCTCAAGATAAGGCATTTAACTTCTATTATGCAGACAACTTAGACTTACTAAAAGATATAGGGCTTGAAATTGTAAACTTTAGCCCATTATATGATAAAGCGTTACCAGAATGTGATTATATTTATATTGGCGGTGGTTTCCCAGAAGTCTTTGGAAAAGAATTAGCAGCTAATGAGGCGATGCGTGAGGCCATTAAAAAAGCCCATGAAGCAGGCATACCAATTTATGCAGAATGTGGCGGTTTAATGTATTTAGGAGATGGCTTAATAGACTACGATGAAAACTATTATGAGATGGTGGGAATTTTTGAAGGGGTAAGCCGTATGACAAAATCACTTAAACGTTTTGGCTATTGCTATGGCATAGCCCAAGAAGAAACTATTCTTTCAAAGGTAGGTGAAACTTTAAGAGGACATGAGTTCCACCATTCAGAGTTTGAAAGTAAGAAGCAAGGCGTTTATATTATGCAAAAAGGTGCTAACGTTAAAGAAGAAGATAAATGGCGTGGAGGCTATAGCAAAGGCAATACATTAGCTGCATATTTGCACATTCACTTCTATAGTAACTTAGAAGCACTTGCGCATTTTTTAAATAGAGGTGTGAGATAAATATGGCAAGTTTACAAATAGTTGTAGGATATATATTAGATTTAATATTTGGAGATCCTTATGAATTTCCACATCCAGTACGTTTTATAGGGAAGCTGATTCGTTTTGTAGAAGATAAAGTGAGAAAGTGTGCAAAAAGTAAAAGAGCCCTTAAGATAGGCGGCTTTGTTTTATGGTTTGTGACAGTAGGTATGACTTATTTAGTTGTATGGAGCATTGTGAAGGTAGCGGATATTCATCCTGTAGTAGCTTTCGGAGTCAATGCATTTTTAATCTATACGACTTTAGCAACTAAATGCTTAAAAGACGAAGCTGTTAAAATCTATAAAGTTTTAGAAACAGGAGATATAGAAGCTTCTAGAAAACAGCTTTCTTATATTGTAGGACGTGATACAACGCAGTTAGATGAAGGTGAGATTGTGCGTGCTACAGTAGAAACCGTTGCAGAAAATACAACGGATGGTATTATTGCACCATTATTTTATGCTTGTATTGGTGGGGCGCCTTTAGCCTTCGCCTACAAGGCGATTAATACTTTAGATTCTACAGTAGGTTATAAAAATGAGAAGTATGGTGATATTGGCTTTGCTTCAGCTAAGATTGATGATGTAGCCAATTATATTCCTGCAAGACTTACAGCATTTTTGATGATGATTGCAAGTTTTATCTTGCATTATAGTGCAAAGGACTGCATTAAGATTGCTATAAGAGATCGTAAAAATCATAAAAGTCCTAATTGTGCTTATCCAGAAGGCGCAGTAGCAGGGGCATTAGGCATTCAATTAGGTGGGACAAATATATACTTTGGTGAAGTGATTTACAAACCAACCATTGGTGATAAAAAACGTGAAACGCAGCGTGAAGATATTGTAAGAACCAATAAACTAATGTATGTGACATCAATTGTAGCTTTAATTATTTTTATTGGCATAAAAGTAGGCTTAAGTATGCTTTAAAGTATACTTAAGGTAAGAAGGAGAAAATGAATGAAAGCATTAGGACATGGTGCCAATGTAGAAGAGATGGCAAGCTTATATGGTAAGCATCCAAAGGAGATTATTGATTTTAGTTCTAATATTAATCCCAAGGTACCAGAAGGCTTAGAAGAAATATTAAACGAAGCTTTACAAAATGCTAAGGCTTATCCAGATATTCACTATACAGCACTTAGAAAGTCTATTGCTGCATATTTAGGTGTAAAGGCGGAAGAAATCATAGTAGGTAATGGTGCAACGGAAATCATGTATTTACTTATGAAAGCTTTAAACAATAAGTTACAAGGTGGCACATTAGGTGTAATGAATCCTACCTTTTCGGAGTATGAACGTAGCAGTCGATTAAGTGGGATGCAAATTAAAGATTTGTATTTAACTGAAGTAGGAAATACATTTGAAATAGATCAGGCAAAACTTGTATTAAGCTTAGATGAAATAGATGCTTTATTTATCTGTAATCCAAATAATCCTACAGGGCATGTACAAGACCTTACAGGAATTATAAAAATTCTAGAAGCAAAAGAAAAACTTTTGATTGTAGATGAAACCTTTATGGAGTTTGTGGCAGAAGAGGGACAGCTAAGCTTAGTAAATAAAATAAGTGAATATAAGAACTTAATCATTATTAAAGCTGTTACTAAATTCTTTGGGCTTCCGGGCTTAAGATTAGGATATGGCGTGACTAGTAATAAGGCATTATTAGAAGCCATGTATGATTATAAAGAACCTTGGACAGTTAACAGTTTTGCAGAGGCTTTAACACCTAAGCTATTAGAAGATAAAGTTTATATTGAAGAAAGTAAAGCTTACTTTATTAAAGAACGTGAACGTATGCTCAGTGCTTTAAATGAGATTAAAGGGCTTAAAGTATATGAAACAGCAACTAATTTTATATTAATACAGTTACTTGAAAAGACGGCAAGTGAACTTAAATTGAGTTTATTTGAAAAACATAATCTGCTTATAAGAGATGCTTCTAATTTTAAAGGGTTAGATAAACATTTTATCCGCGTAGCAGTTAAAAGTAAAATAGAGAATAATCAGCTTATAGCAGCAATGAAAGAGGAATTAAAACATGAGTTATATTAAAAATCCAATGGCCATTGAAACAAAAAGCTTTGAAATTATTCAAGGCATTATTGATGAAATGAGACCAGGATATGAATTTAAAAACGAAGTAGAAGAAAAAATTATTAAACGTGCTATTCATACAACAGCAGACTTTGAATACTTAGATATTCTTAAAATCTCTGAAACAGCAGTAGAATCCATTAAAGATGCCCTTTTAAATGGTGCAACAATTTATACAGATACAAACATGGCTTTAAGTGGGATCAATAAAACAAGACTTAAAGCATTAGGTGTAGAAGTAAAATGTTATGTAAGTGATGAAACAGTAAGTGCCATGGCAAAGGAAAAAGAAATGACACGTTCTATGGCAGCAGTAGAATATGCGGCAGCTCAGGAAGGACGTAAAATTTTCGTATTAGGAAATGCCCCTACAGCACTTTATAAAGTAATGGAAATGAAAGCTGAAGGGAGATTAGATGTAGATGCGGTAGTAGGCGTACCTGTAGGATTTGTTGGCGCCGCTGAATCGAAAGATGCTTTAGAACAAACAGATATTCCATATATTCTTTCGAAAGGACGTAAAGGTGGCAGCAACTTAGCAGCAGCTATCATTAATGCAATCGTATATAGTCTATAATCAGACTTAGGCTTCAAGGAGAAGACAATGGAAGAATTCGTATATGTAGACGGGAAGAAATATCGTAGAGGATATACAACAGGAAGTAGTGCCACAGGTGCTGCCAAAGCGGCAGCGCTTATGCTGCTCACTGGTGAAGATATCGAAGAAGTACAAATTGATACGCCTAAGGGCATCGTCTTAAATCTAAAAGTACATCACATTACAAGGAAGGCAGATAGCGTTACTTGTGCGATTCAAAAAGATGGTGGAGATGATGTGGATGCCACACATGGGATGATGATTTATGCCACTGTGAAATGGCAAGAAGGCAATGAAATTACTATAGATGGTGGCATTGGCGTAGGACGTATTACACAAAAAGGTTTAGATGGGGCAGTGGGTGAAGCAGCCATTAATAAAGTGCCACGTCAGATGATTTATAAAGAAGTACGAAGTGTCATTGGGTCAGATAGAGGCATTCTGGTTGTCATTTCAGCACCAGAAGGGGTAGAAATTGCTAAGAAAACATTTAATCCAAGGCTTGGGATTATGGGTGGCATTTCTATTTTAGGGACAACAGGCATTGTAGAACCTATGTCTGATGAAGGCTGGAAGCGTTCACTTTCTATAGAACTTGAAATGAAGAAGGCTCAAGGTATGGAAGATATTATCTTAGTACCAGGAAATCATGGTGAACGTTTTGTGAGTAATGTTTTAAAAGTTGATAGTAAGCATGTGGTGCGTATGAGTAACTTTGTAAGCTATATGCTTATGGAATGCAAACGTATTGGATTCAAAAACATTGTTTTAGCAGGGCATCTCGGAAAGCTCATTAAAGTAGCAGCAGGTATTTTTCATACCCAAAGTAGGGTGGCAGATGCAAGAAGCGAGATTATGATTGCCAACTTAGCATTAATGGGGGCAAGTTATAAAGTCCTCAAAGAAATAGAGAAATGTTTAACCACAGAAGCTACCTTGGAAATTATCGAAAGAGAAGGACTACAGGAAGTGTATCAGATTCTTGCAGATAAATGTGAGATGCGATGTAAAATGCACTTACAAGAAGAAAGCATAAATGTAGGAGTCATCCTATTTACTATGGCGGGAGAAGAACTTGCTAGGTCCCAAAGTGTGGATGTACTCTTAGAAGATTACACACCTTTAATAGATGAGGAAGGGGAGTCAGACAATGATTAATATTGTAGGTCTAGGTCCAGGAAATATAAAACTTATTACAGACAAAGGTAAGGTAACTATTGCCAAAAGTGATGTTTTAATAGGTGGCAAAAGGAACTTACAAAGTTTAGAAGGTATGTTTAAGGGTGAAACATTAGAGATAGGTAATAACTTAAAGGAAATATTGCAGTTTATCAAAGACAATTATTTAGATAAAGAAATCACTGTAGTTGCTTCAGGTGATCCTATGCTTTATGGCATTGGTAAGTATTTAAGCGAGCAGTTAGAAGAAGGCAGCTTTGAGATTATCTCAGGCATTAGTGCAACGACTTATATGTTTAGCCAAATACCCATGAATATGAATGATGTGTATATTACAAGCAGTCATGGCAAAGTACCTAACTTCCCATTTATATTAGCTCATGAAAAAGTAGCGATGGTAACAGATGATAAAATCGGACCTTATGAAATTGCTAGAGAAATTATCAAACGTGGTTTAAATAAGGTGATGTGGATAGGCGAAAATCTATCTTATGACAATGAACGTATTACAAGACTGAAACCAGAAGAGGTCTTGGAAACAAAGAGTTATGAAATGAATGTGGTGGTGATAGTCGATGAAAAATAGTGAATTTATTACAGGAGGTGTACCTATTACAAAAGAAGAAGTAAGAGCTATTGCTATTAATAAATTAGATTTAAAAGGCAAGAAGACATTCTTAGATGTAGGTGCAGGAACTGGCAGCGTATGCGTAGAAGTAGCTAGAACTTATGATGAAATGAAAGTTTATGCCGTAGAATGCAAAGAGCCAGCTATAGAACTGATTAAACAAAATAGAGATAAATTTGAACTTAATAATATGGAAATCTTAGAAGGCTATGCACCAGTTCAACTGGATGAAAAAATGGATGGCATTTTCATTGGTGGTACAGGTGGTAACTTGGAAGAAATTATTAAATGGTGTCATGAGCTTTTAAATGAAGGTGGCAGAATCGTAGCCAACTTTATTATCTTAGATACTTTTAATGAATGCTTAAAGTTATTTAGAAAATATGGTTTTGAAGATATTGATGCAACAATGCTTAGTGTAAGTAAATTAGACAAGCTAGGAAAAGGGGAATACTTTAAACCTTTTAACCCTATCTTTTTAATCGAAGCAACTAAAAAATAGACATAAAAATAAACAGTAGAAGGAGAACAAAATGAATAAAGTACATTTTGTAGGCGCAGGTCCTGGAGATAAAGAATTGATTACACTTAAAGGCTATAAAATGCTCACTAAGGCAGATGTAGTAGTTTACGCAGGCTCATTAATTAACAAAGAATTATTAGATTACTGTAAAGAGGGCTGTGAGCTTCATGATAGTGCGTATATGAATTTAGATGAAATCACAGAAGTATTTGTAAATGGCATAAGAGCAGGTAAAACAGTAGTACGTTTACAAACAGGAGACTTCTCAATTTATGGCTCAATCCGTGAACAGGTAGAGGAACTTGCAAAATATGATATTGGATATGACTGTATTCCAGGGGTAAGCTCATTTTTAGGAGCAGCTTCATCTTTAGGTGTAGAATACACAGTACCAGAAGTTTCACAAAGCGTTATTATTACACGTATGGAAGGTAGAACGCCAGTACCACCATTAGAATCATTAGAGTCTTATGCACAGCATCAAACATCTATGGTAATTTTCTTATCTACACAAGGTATTGAAAAGGTTGTAGAAAAGCTTATTAAAGGTGGCTACCCAGAAGATACAGAGGCGGCTGTTGTTTATAAAGCAACATGGGAAGATGAAAAGCAAATTAGAGGCACACTGAAAGATATTGCAGGGAAAGTAAAAGAAGCTGGTATTAATAAAACAGCACTTATTATGGTAGGGCGTTTTTTAGGAAAAGAGTACAATTACTCAAAACTCTATGATAAACATTTCAAACATGAATTTAGACCTTAATTTAAATTAATAGTAAAAGTAATTATAAAACAAAATACATCAGGAGGATTTAGAAATGATTGCAGTAGTAGGAATCGGCCCAGGCGGCAAAGAAACAATGACATTAGAAGCAATTGCAGCAATTGAAAATGCTGATATTATCGTAGGATACAAAACTTATATTAAATTAATTGAAGATATGTTAACTGGCAAAGAAGTAATGCAAAATGGCATGCGCCAAGAAGTTGAGCGTTGTAAAGAAGCCATTGAGATTGCTAAGACAGGTAAAAATGTAGCAGTTATTAGTAGTGGAGATAGTGGTATCTATGGGATGGCAGGTCTTATTTTAGAGCTTGCTACAAAAGAAGAAACTAAAATCGAAGTAAAAGTTATTCCAGGGGTAACAGCAAGTATTGCAGCAGCAGGTATTTTAGGTGCACCTATTATGCATGACTTCTGTCATATTAGCTTAAGTGACCTTTTAACACCTTGGGAAGTGATTGAAAAAAGACTTAGATTGGCTGCAGAAGCTGACTTTGTAATTTGTCTTTATAACCCAAGAAGTAAAGGGCGTAAAGATCACTTAGAAAAAGCGTTTAATCTTATGAGAGAATTTAAATCAGGTGATACACCAGTAGGAATCGTTAAAGATGCTGGTCGTGAAGGTGAAGAAAAAATTATTTGTACATTTGACACAATGAATTATGAAGTAGTAGATATGACAACTATGGTTGTAATCGGTAATAAGAGTACATTTATTCACGAAGACCTTATGATTACACCTAGAGGTTATACAGTATAATCCATTTTATAACTGGAGGTAGTTTAACCTAATTTAAGCGGTTATGAATTAGGTTGGGGAGTTAATCACAAAGTAGAGGATGAAGCAATATGAAAAAGGCAGTATTAGTAGTAAGTTTTGGTACAAGTTATCAAGAGACAAGAGAAAAAACAATTGTAGCATGTGAAAATAAAATTAAAGCAGCGTTTGAAGGATATGATTTCTTTAGAGCTTATACATCAGGTATGGTGATTAGAAAGATTGCAAGAGAAGAAGGTTTTGTAATTGATAATCCAGAAGAAGCACTTCAAAGAATTTATGAATTAGGTTATGAAGAAGTCGTTGTACAATCATTACATATTATTTGCGGAGATGAATATACAAAGATTAAAGACCAAGTAGAAGCATACAAAGATAAATTTAAAAAGATTACATTAGGACGTCCACTTTTAACACTTATTAACGACTACAAAGAAACTGTAGCACTTTTAAAACAAGAACTTCCAGAGCTTAAAGAGGGAGAAGGAATTGTATTTATGGGACATGGAACAGAGCATCCAGCTCACTCGGCTTATTGCGCCCTTGACTATATGTTTGACCAAGAAGATATGAGGATTTATGTAGGAACTGTAGAAGGTTATCCAGAAATCGATGAAGTATTTAAAAGACTTAAAAGAGACAATATCAAAAAAATCTATCTTACACCATTTATGTTAGTAGCAGGGGATCATGCAACAAATGATATGGCCAGTGATGAAGAAGATTCATGGAAAACACGCTTTGAAGCAGCTGGTTATAAAGTAGAAATTATCTTCAAAGGCTTAGGTGAATATGAAGGTGTACAACAACGTTTCATTACACACGCGAAAGAAAGTATTGCTTAAACAAGAATATAAAAGGAGAAAGAATATGGCAAAGTTTTATGGCATTGGTACAGGCCCTGGAGATAGTTCACTTTTAACACTTAAGGCTGTAGACGTTTTAAATCAATTAGATATTTTATATACACCTGAATCTAGTAAAGATGAAGGAAGTTTAGCATTATCCATTGTTAAACCACATTTAAATAATCATTTAGAAATCAAAACAAGACATTTTCCAATGACTTTTAATACTGAGGAAAAAGTAAAAGCATGGGATGCCATAGCTGATGAAGTTGTAAAAGATGTAGAAGCTGGTAAAGAAGTAGGATTCATTACATTAGGAGACCCTATGATTTATAGTACTTACGTTTATATTATGGAACGTTTACAAGAGAGAATTGAAGTAGAAACTATTCCTGGTATTTCATCATTTTCACATATTGCATCTAACCAAAATTTTCCATTAGTTATGGATAAAGAGCCACTTATTGTGTTACCATGTACAACAGCGGAAGAAAAGCTAGATTATGCTTTAGCAAATTATAATTCATTAGTTTTAATGAAAGTTTATCGAAACTTTGAAAAGATTATTGCTAAGATTGAAGAAAATAATTTATTAGAGTATGCTATTTTAGTAAGTAATTCATCACAAGAAAGTGAAGCAGTTTACAGGGATTTAAAAGAAGTAGGGCTTAAAGATAAGATTTCATACTTCTCTACAATCTTAATTAATAAGAAATTAAATAGATAACAAGGTTCTTAAAAAAGGACATAAAGGATAGCATGGTAGATAGGAAGCGCTATTTACCATGCCTATTAAAGTAGACAAGAATTGTACATCATATAACATAGATAAGTTATACCGTTTATATGATTTCTTAAAAGAATTTTAGGAGCTTAAATGGGGCAATAAAGTCTTTTTAAGAAATGATATAGAAGGAGGTGCACTATGGAGATTGCAGTAATAGGGGTAAATCATAAGGTTTGCCCTATTGAGATAAGAGAGTGTGTGGCGTTTACAGAGCGTAAAAAAATTGAGGGCCTAAACTTTTTTAAAGTAGCAGGTGTTACAGAATGTATTATTTTATCTACTTGTAATCGTAGTGAAATTTATATTTGTGATAGAGAGATAGAAGATAAGGTAGAACTTGTGAAAGAGTTTTATAGAACCTATTTTGATGCACCTCGTATTAAGGAGTATTTATTTGAAAAGATAGGTAGTGAAGCTATATCCCATTTATATCGTGTGGCAGCAGGATTAGATTCTATTGTTATAGGTGAAGACCAAATCTTAGGCCAAGTAAAAGATGCCCATACTTTAGCTATGGCAGAAGGAACAAGTAAAAAAGTACTTAATAAAGTATTTCGTGAAGCAGTAACAACGGCTAAAGAGATCAAAAGTACAACGAAAATGTCGCAGCATCCATTGTCTGTAAGTCATATTGCTGTTAAGTTTTTAAAACAGTTACAAGGTAGCTTGGAAGATAAAAAAGCACTCATTATTGGTGTGGGTAAAATGAATGAGCTTACTATTAAATATCTTAAAGCAGAAAAGGTAAAGACAATCTATGTGACTAATCGTACCCATGCAAGAGCAGAAACTTTAGCTGATAAGTACGAGGGGCTTACACCTATTCGTTATGAAAATCGTTATGACGTATTGGGCGATGTAGATTTCGTAGTTAGCGCAACAGCATCCCCACATGTGCTCTTAAAAAAAGAGCATATTACAAAGAGGGAAAAGCCACTCTATATGATGGATATTGCCATGCCTAGAGATATTGATCCAAGAGTAAGAGAAATCAAAGATGTGTATTTATATGATATCGATGATTTAAAAGCTGTTTCTGAAGCGAATAATGCTTTAAGACAGCAGTTAGTAGGTCAGGCAGAAATGATGATAGCAGAGAGGATGAAAGAGCTTAATGTGTGGCTTGAAGCCCTACGTATGGACCCTATTATTTGGGGACTTAATGCAAGATGTGAGCAGATTGGTGAAAATACAATGCATCAAATTAATAAGAAATTAAGCCTTTCAGGAGAAGATCAGGAAATGATTAATAAGTATCTTTTAAGTGCCCTTAGAAAGGTTATAAGAGAGCCTATCGTAAAGCTTAGAGGCACAAAGGATCATGAAGAAAAAATGCAGTATGCACAGATTGTAGAGACGTTATTTGACTTGAATAAAGAGAGGTAGTAAATATGAAAGTTAAAGTTGGGACAAGAGGTAGTAAACTTGCACTTACACAAACAAACTGGGTAGTGAATCAGTTAAGAGCACATAATCCAGGTGTAGAATTTGAAGTGGAGATTATTAAAACTAAGGGAGATATGATTCAAAATATCCCATTAGATAAAATAGGTGATAAAGGATTATTCACAAAGGAAATAGAACTTAAACTTTTAGATGGCAGCATTGATCTTGCTGTACATAGTATGAAAGACATGCCATCTAAGTTGCCAGAAGGTCTTAAGTTTTCTTATACACCACCAAGGGAAGATATGCGTGATGCATTAGTTTTAAAAGAAGGCTATAGTACACTTACAGATTTGCCACAAGGCGCAACAATTGGCACAGGAAGTAAACGTAGAAAATATCAACTTTTAGCTTTAAGACCAGACTTAAATATTGTACCAATTAGAGGCAATGTGGATACAAGAATCCGTAAGATTGAAACAGAAAACTTAGATGGGGTCGTACTTGCAGCGGCTGGACTTAAACGTGTGGGACTTGAAGATAAAATTAGTTATTATTTATCACCAGAAGAAGTTCTTCCAGCGCCAGCACAAGGGGTACTTGCCATTGAAGTGCGTAAAAATGATTCACATATTGATGCCCTTATGAAATCTATATATGATGAAACAGCTAAAATTCAAGTAGAAGCAGAACGTAGTTTCTTAGATACTCTAGAGGGAAGTTGCCATATCCCAGTAGGTGCGTATTGTAAAGTAGAGGGTGAAAATATTACTTTAACAGGACTCTATGGTGATGAAGAAGGAACGATTTTAATTAAGAAAAGCTTAACTGGACATAAAGATGAAGCCGTATTAATTGGCAAGAAGTTAGCAGAAGAGGTAAGGGAGGCATTTAAGAATGAAAAAGGGTAAAGTTTACCTCATTGGAGCAGGACCAGGAGACTATAAATTATTAACATTAAAAGCTTTGGAATGCTTACAAAAAGCAGATGTAATCGTATATGACCGTTTAGCAAATAGTGAATATTTAAAACAAGGTAAAGCAGGGTGTGAATATATTGATGCAGGCAAAGCTTCTAGTAATCATACATTACCACAAGATGAAATTAATGCAGTAATTGCACGTAAAGCAGCAGAAGGTAAAATTGTAGTTAGACTTAAGGGCGGAGATCCTTACGTATTTGGACGCGGTGGAGAAGAAGGTGAATATCTCTATGAGAGAGGCATCGATTTCGAAGTTGTACCAGGAATTACATCAGCCATTGGTGGTTTATGTTATGCGGGTATTCCAATTACGCACCGTGACGTGGCTTCCTCTTTCCATGTGATTACAGGACATTTAAAAGATGAGAATGATGAATTCGATTGGCAGGTTCTAGGAAAGTTAAAAGGGACTTTAGTATTCTTAATGGGTGTTGCAAACTTAAATAAAATTGCCACTAAGTTAATGGCAGCAGGTAAAGCCAAGGATACACCAGTAGCCCTTATTAGCTGGGCAACACGTTATAATCAAAGTGTGGTAACAGGCAGCCTTGAAGAGATTTATGAAATTGCCCTTAAAGAAGGTGTGAAACCACCTACGTTAATTGTAGTAGGGGATGTTGTGAAATATAGAGACAAGCTCAACTTCTTTGAAAATAAACCTCTCTTTGGCAAACGTATCATGGTAACGCGCGCCAGAACACAAAGCAGTCAGCTTGTAAGTCGTATTCAAGATGAAGGCGGAAAAGCCATTGAACTGCCTACAATTTATATTAAAGAAAATGAAGATCAAACTGTTTTAAAAACAGCTATAAATCAAATGGATACTTATAACTATATTGTGTTTACAAGTCAAAATGCAGTAGAAATATTCTTTAAAGTTTTACTTGAATCGGGCAAAGACTTAAGAGCATTAGGCAATGTGAAAGTAGCGGCTATAGGTGCTATTACAGAAAAGGTACTTAGAGAAAAAGGAATCTTAGCAGATATTGTACCAGAAAAAGCTGTGGCAGAATCATTATATATGAGTCTTGAAAAGGTTCTTCAAAAAGAAGATAAAGTTTTATTACCACAAGCTGCAAATGCTAGAGATTTTTTAAGAGATTCATTAAATGAGATTTGTGAGCTGACATATGCACCAGTATATGAGACAGTAATGGATACACAAACTTCTATTAATGGATTAGAAGCAGTAGGAAGTTTAGAAGAAAGACGCAATGAACTTGTGACTTTATTAGAAAATAAAGAGGTAGATTATATTACCTTTACAAGTGCTTCTACAGCTAGCTATTTTATGGAAATATTAGGAAGTGAAAATATCTCGAAATTAGAAGGGGTGAAGCTTATCTCAATAGGTGAAATTACATCAGCTAAGATGAGAGAGTTAGGTATGAGTGTGTATAAACAGTCACCAGAAGCTAAAATTGAAAGTGTATTAGAAACAATTAGTAATGATTAATTAAATAACACTATATATAAGAAAGGATACGAAGATGATTAAAAGACCAAGAAGATTAAGAAGTAGTCAGGCAATCCGTAATTTAGTACGTGAAACAGTGCTTCAGGTAGAAGATTTCATTTATCCACTTTTTGTAGTTGAAGGGGAAAATATCAAAGAAGAAATTTCATCTATGCCAGATGTATATCATTTTTCAATTGACCGTTTAAAAGAAGAAATCCTGGAGCTTAAAAGCTTAGGGATTCGTTATGTCATTTTATTCGGTATTCCAAATCATAAAGATGAATATGGCTCAGAAGGCTTTGCACATGATGGAATCGTACAAAAAGCTGTACGTGCCATTAAAGAATGGGATCCAGAGATGTTCGTTATTACAGACGTATGTATGTGTGAATATACAAGTCATGGACATTGTGGTATTTTAACTGAAACAGGTTATGTAGATAATGACAAAACACTTGAATATCTTACAAAGATTGCAGTAAGCCATGCAGAAGCTGGTGCGGATATGGTAGCACCTTCGGATATGATGGATGGACGTATTTCAGCCCTTAGAAAAGGACTTGATGAAGCTGGCTATATGAATGTATCAATTATGGCATACAGTGCCAAATATTCATCTAGCTTTTATGGCCCATTTAGAGAAGCAGCCCACTCAGCGCCAAGCTTTGGGGATAGAAAAACATATCAAATGGACCCAGCTAATAGTGATGAAGCTTTACGTGAAGGGGCATTAGATTGTGAAGAAGGTGCAGATATCATCATGGTAAAACCAGCTCTTTCATATCTTGATGTCATTAGACGCTTTAAAGATAACTTTAATATGCCAATTGCAGCTTACAATGTAAGTGGAGAATACTCAATGCTTAAGTTAGCTGTGAAAAATGGCCTTTTAAGTGAAGATGCCATTTATGAAAGTGTGATGTCTATTAAACGTGCAGGCGCAACAATTATCATCACATACTTTGCAAAAGAATTAGCTAAAAAGATGAAACAATGCTAAGAAAATAAATGTAAATATGGAAACCATAGAAATCATATGCAACACCTGAGGCATATGATTTCTATATATTATCAAGAAGTAATAAAGGAAATAAATATGGGAAATTATAAATTTTTTCAAAACAAAGCGTGTGAATACTTTCCATGTCATAAGATAAAAGATAAAGACACCTTTAATTGTCTTTTCTGTTATTGTCCACTATATGCTTTAGGGGACAAGTGTGGAGGAGGATTTGAATATACAGCTACGGGTATTAAAAGTTGTATGAAATGTACTAAAACACATGGGCCTAATGGTTATGATTATGTTATGGGAAAAATGAAGGATGTTATGGCACTTGCTAAAAAAGAAGAGAGAGTAGAAGAATAAGTTCAATGATAAGAACAGATAGAGGTGGTGGGAAATGTCTAATTTAGAAGCAGTTTTAGAAAATATAAAACCATTAAATCAAGAAACTATGAAAATAGCTCAAGATAAGTTAGATAATTTAAGTAAGCCTTTAGGAAGTATGGGAAAGCTTGAAGATATATGCCGTACCTTAGCAGGCATTTATGAAGCGACAAGCTTTGATATTTCGAAAAAGGTCGTTGTGGGTTTTGCCGGCGATCATGGAGTTTATGAAGAAGGCGTGGCGGCTGATCCACAGTGGATTACAAAGGCACAAATACCTAACTTTGCAAAAGGAATTTGTGGGGTAGGAACACTTGCTAAGTTTATTGGCGTGGATATTAAAGCTGTGGATGTAGGTGTAAAATGTGATGAACCATTAGAGGGGGTTTTAGATTATAAAATTAGAAAAGGTACAAGCAATATGGCTAAAGGGCCTGCTATGACTAGAGAAGAAGCGATTAGAGCTTTAGAAGTAGGTATCGAGGTCGTAGGCGATTGTGTAAAAGAAGGTTATAAAGTAATTGGAATAGGCGAGATGGGCATTGCCAATACCACACCATCTAGTGCCATTATTTCAGTTTTTGGGGCATGTGATCCTAAAGAAGTAACTGGTAAGGGGGCAGGATTAAGCCCAGAAGGCGTTGTACATAAAGCTAATGTCATTCGTAGTGCCATTGCACTTAATAAACCGAATCAAGAAGATGCCATTGATGTCTTAGCTAAAGTAGGTGGCTTTGAGATTGGGGCTATGGCTGGAGCTATTTTAGGTGGCGCTCTTTATCGTGTACCAATTGTATTAGATGGTTTCATTTCATATGCAGCAGCACTTATAGCATATCATTTATGTCCTATAAGTCGAGATTATATGATAGGTTCACATTACTCAGCAGAACCAGGAACTAAGAGAGCCTTAGAACTTTTAGGTGTACCAGCTATGTTAAATTTGGATATGAGACTAGGTGAAGGGTCTGGTGGTATTTTAGTATTTAATATTATGGATGCGGCCAACTTTGTTTATGAAAATATGGCCACAAGAGCAGAAAGGAATTGTTAATATAAAAGTAAATATAAATGTGGGAGAGCATAGAGGTGACAAATGAGTAAATTAGTTTTAGTTACTGGAGGTGCAAGGTCCGGTAAAAGCAGTTTTGCAGAAAGTTTATGTAAGATGCAAAATAATAAAACAGCATATATTGCAACAAGTATTCCTTTTGATGAAGAAATGAAGGATCGTGTAAAAAAACATAGGGAAAGCCGCCCTAGGGAGTGGAAAACTTATGAAACTTATGAAAAGGTTTATGCAAGTATTCCTGAAGTTGCAGCAGAGAATGAGACTGTTATTTTAGATTGTGTGACATTAATGGTAAATAACTTAATGTTTAAAGAGAATATAGACTATGACCAAATTACACCAGAGCAGGCAAATCAAATTGAGAAAAGTATTAAAGAAGAATTTGAAAAGCTTATTGAAGCGATTAAACAAACAAATTTATATTTTGTCATTGTGACCAATGAAATAGGGATGAGCCCTGTAGCAGCTAATAAACTGACACGTATTTATACAGATATTATAGGACGTATGAATCAACTTATTGCTAGGGCGGCAGATGAGGTATATTTTGTAGTGAGTGGTATACCGATGCAAATTAAAGGGAGAGAAATATAAGATGAAAAAGTTTATTGGTATTATACAATTTCTTACCCGAATTCCTATTAATATAAATATTGGTTTTGTAGAAGATTTTCATGAAAGTATAAAGTATTTTCCATTAGTAGGTTTGATTTTAGGTATATGTTATTACTTTATAGGTTATATAGGGCAGTATTTTTTTAATGATTTTATTGTAGCGATACTTATTTTAGTAGGAACAGTTTTATTAACAGGTGGGCTGCATTTAGACGGACTTGGTGATACTTTTGATGGTTTATATAGTTACAGGGAAAAAGAACGTATTTTAGAGATTATGAAAGATTCTAGAGTGGGTACAAATGCTTTGTTAAGTGTTATGTTAGTGCTTTTATTAAAGTTAGGGTTTTTAATGAGTTTATTACAACAAAATAAACTGTGGGTAGTGATTATTATGCCTGTTATAGCAAGAACAATGCAAGTCCTAGCCTGTTATAAAGGGAAAACCCCTAGAACTCATGGCATGGGGAATATCTTTATTGGTAAAGTGAGTAACTGCTGTCTTGGAATTGCATTAAGTACAGCAATGATAATTGTTATAGGAACAATAGCACTATTTGATACATTAGCCATATTAATTAAAGTAATTATTTTATTAGGGGTATTAGTTATTGCTTTAAAATGGTTTGAAAAAAGTGTATATAAAAAAATAGATGGCATTACAGGTGATGTTTTAGGCTGTATTTGTGAACTAGCAGAATTGGGTGTATGTATTGTTTTATATTTTTTATAAGGTAATTAAAAGATGAGTATTAGCGTATACTCATCTTTTTTCATTTAAGAAAGGATGGGCAGGATTGTCACAATTAATGAAATAAAACATACTATGGTAGTAAATGAGAAAGGAAGTGGTTTTGTGGCGCAGTACACAGAAACATATTTATTGAATTCAAGTGACAATCAGACAGTAGCTGATAATAGTATAACAGTAGTTCCCTCTCTTCCATTGACAAATTTTAATGGGGTACTACTCACTATTACAGGTGTTGTTTATACAGGAACAACAGCTAATCCAACACCTGTAAATGGTGCTAATGTAGTAGTGTATGGACCTGATGGTACATTACTAGCAGAGGATATTAGTAAAACAGTAGGCACTCAAGTTGGGACATATAACTTAGTATTTCAAGGCGAAAAAAATGTTATGTATCGTGTAGTAGCAAGTTTAGAAGGATATAATTCATTCTCAGATGTTGCTATATTTACCAATACAGAAACCGTGTCATTATTACTTTTATTAACTGATAAAACAGATGTATTATCAATATATGGGCGTGTAGTAGATGCTAAAACAGGTGCAGGGATAGAGAATGCAAATATAAGTGTTGTAGGCGGAGGAAATAGTGTGACAGCAGTCACAGGAGTTGATGGATCATTTATAGTTTATGATGGATTTACCGCAGGGACGAATTATACCGTTACAGCAAGTAAACAAGGATATAATACGCAAATACAGGAAGTAACCATACCAACTACTTCTGTAGGAAGAGCAGTAACATTTACATTAGACAGTGATAACACCAATATAACGACTATTGCGGGTCGTGTTATAGTTGAAGGAAGTAATCCTCCGGTTGGTATAGCTGATGCATTTGTTGGCCTATTTGTGGTGAGTTCAAGTGGCGTTACACTTGTTGATTCTAGACTTTCAGATTCATTTGGTACGTATACTTTTACAAATGTAGATGCGACTCAAACTTATGTTATTAAGGCAAATAAGATTGTACAAGTAAATTCATAGTTTGATTTAGATATTATGGAGGCTGACATGAAAATATATTATGGAGAGACTCAAATTGATCCAAATCCTAAATGTAAGGTGCAGTGTGTAAATGTTTATTGTCATAAAATATGTGGAGATATGTGTAGCAGTCAGGGACTGGAAGGATATATTTATAATGCTTGTACTAGGAAACCTGTAAAGCATGCAACTATAATACTTGAGAATAAATTTTTTAAGGAAACTTGTGTAACAGATTGTAAGGGACATTATAAAATATATTTACCTTGTAGGAATACATGGTGCAAAATAAAAATAAAAAAGCATGGTCGTTATAGATATTATTGTTGTAAGTTATACGTTGAAAAAGAGAAAATGAATTTTAAAATTTATCCTAGATGTAGTAATTACTATAAATAGCATTTATACTGGAGCAAGTGATATTCACAGGCTCCAGCTTTTTTACATCATAAAAGAAATGGAGAAAAATATAACAATATAGTTAAAGAAAATTTATATATAATTTATAAAATATATTAAGAGGGTTGTAAAAATGATAGAAAAACTGAATAATATATTGTAGAATATAAAGAAAAGTAAAAATAATAAAGGGGTCTTGAGTATGGTACAATTTGAAAATGTAACTTTAATGAAAAAAGCAAATGTATATTTTGATGGCAATGTAACAAGTCGAACGATCTTTTTACCAGATGGAGAAAGAAAAACTTTAGGGATTATGTGTCCAGGAGAATATGTTTTTAAAACAGGGCTTAAAGAAGTAATGGAAATCTTAGCGGGCAATATGGAAGTTAAGTTACCAAATAGTGATACTTTTGTAAGTTATAAAGAAGGAGAAATTTTCGAAGTACCAGCTTTGAGGTACGCGTAAAAGAAGTAAGTGATTACTGCTGCTCTTATGTGAAAGAATAAGTAGGAATAGAAAGTTAAAAAACTTATATAATAGGATAGATTACAAAGTAAATAAATGGGGATTAGATAATGGACATAAAGAAGACTACATGGCGAGGCGATATACTACTTTTAATTACAGCAATAGTATGGGGTGGAGGCTTTATAGGTGTAGCTAAGGCATTAGATACATTGGGGCCGTTTTATACTATAGCGATACGTTTTTTGATTGCAAGTATATTAATGAGTATTGTTTTTTTGAAAAGGCTTAAAAAGACTACAAAAGAAGATATCCTTGCAGGTACTGTAAGTGGCGGATTTTTGTTTTTAGGATTTGCAGGACAGACTGTGGCTGCTGAGTTTTTAAGTGTAGGAAAGCTAGCCTTTTTAACAGCACTTAATGTACTGATTGTACCGTTTTTATCTTATATTGTTTTTAAGGAAGTTATTAAGAAACATCATGTTATTGCCAGTATTATCGCAATAATAGGCTTTGGATTTCTTAATTTAAATGCAGAAACAGGTTTTAGTGTAGGTGTGGGAGAGATATTAGCTATATTAGGTGCAATCTTTTTTGCGGGGCAGATTACAGCACTAGGACATTATACAAAGCAAGGGGATGTTTGTTTGCTTTCTGTATTTCAAATGCTAACATGTTGCATATTAGGATTTGTATGTGCAGTTATTTTTGAAGAAGCACCACAAAATATAGGGCTAGAAATGCTGATGCCAGTAAGCTATTTAGGAGTTTTTAGTACCTTTTTAGCGTTCTTATGCCAAACTGTTGGTCAGAAGTATACAACCTCTGCAAGGGCAGCCATTATTATGTCCTTGGAATCAGTATTCGGGACACTATTTTCTATTATGATCTTAAGTGAAAAGCTCACAATTAATGTGGGGATAGGTGCCTGTTTGATTTTGGTAAGTGTAATAATTGCTGAGTATATGCATGCTATAATGGAATAGCAAAATTATACATACTATGTAAACGGTTGAAAAAATCGTTAGAAGTAGGTATAATGGAAGGTAATTGCATAAAGACAGTTCGTGAACCTCCTGTCTAAAAATAAAACTACGGTAAGATAAGAGAATAAAAAGATAAATAAATCCATATTATAGGTACGATGTTATATATGGAATGATTATATGAGGTCATTAGTAGAGAGGAAACTATACTAATGGCTTTTTTAGCGTTATATGAACTATTTGATTTATGCAGATTTGAAAAAGTATTATTAAAGGAGAGGCTTATGAAAGCAAAAATGACAACTAAACAACTTGTTCAAATTGCAATGATCGCAGCAATTTACGCAGTACTTACAGCAATCTTTTCAAGTATCAGCTTTACACCACTACAACTTAGATTATCAGAGATTATGGTATTCTTAGCGTATTTTAATCCTATTTATATTATTGGTTTAACATTAGGATGCTTTATTGTAAATATTTTAATGTCACCTTATTTATTAATGGATGGCGTATTTGGAACACTTGCTACATTCTTAAGTGTAAGTGCCATTTATTACACAGCTAAAGCATTTAAAGGCAGTAAAAAAGGACTTATTGTAGCGTCTATTTGGCCAACTATTATTAATGGACTTATTGTAGGATGGATTATCTATACATGTAGTATTGCAGAAGGTAGTATGACAAAAGATATTGCAGCATTAGTAGGACTTATGGGAAATGTAGCTTTTGGTGAGTTCATTGTAGTATCAATTATTGGTGTACCAGTTGTGTACTTTATTATGAGTCGTTATCAATCTGTTATTAAGAAATTAACGAAGTAAGATTTAATTGATTAAAATAAATAGCCTAAAAGGGTATGATGAAATAAAAAAATTCATCATACCCTTTTTATGAAATTAAGTAATACCAAAGAGTTGAATTGTAATTAATTTTATTTAAGATAATAAAAAGTAAAATAAAAAAATATTTTTTAATATAAAAAAGGAAAAATACAAAGGGCGTCGAATATATATAATATAACCAGTTGTTTTATAAGAAATAAAAGCAGTACTGAAACAGCCGGTAGCCACTAGGGTTACACTTACAGCTAATTGTATAACTTAGATAAGTAGGTGATGGCGAGTGGTTGAAAGGAGAGGTACATATGAAATACAATATTATCGGAAAAAACATTGAAGTTACAGAGGCATTAGAAAGTGCAGTTGTAGAAAAATTAGAAAAACTTGATAAATACTTTAATGATAGTGTTGAAGCCCAAGTAACTCTTATCGTAGAAAAACTTAGTCATATTATTGAAATTACAATTCCATTTAACGGAACTGTTCTACGAGCAGAAGTAGAAGGCAGAAATATGTATAACATTATGGATGATGCAGTAGCTGTTATCGAGAAACAAGTTAATAAATTCAAACATAAATTAAAAAATAAACATAGAAACGGTATTAGTCAATTTACACCAGATTTCCTCCGTGAAGAAGTAGAAGACAGTAACGGAGCAGAGCTTAAAATTGACCGTAAAAAGAAATTTGCAATTAAACCAATGGATGCAGAAGAAGCTGTACTCCAAATGGAACTTGTGGGACATAATTTCTTCGTATACTTAGATGCAGAGACAGAAGAAGTAAATGTAGTTTACAAGAGAAAAAATGGTACATATGGATTAATCGAGCCAGCGCTTGATGAAGAATAAAAATAACAAAAAGCTGTAGCATAAACGTGCTACAGCTTTTTTGTATTTAAAGTTTTATACTTCTAAATACTAAGCAAATTGGCTATTATAGAGGTTTGCATAAAGGCCGCCTTCAGCAAGTAATTCTTCATGAGTACCTTTTTCTACAATTGTACCTTGTTTCATAACTAAAATCATATCTGCATTTTTAATAGTAGAGAGCCTATGAGCAATGACGAAACTAGTACGTCCCTCCATAAGGCGATTCATAGCCTTTTGGATATGACCTTCTGTACGCGTATCTACGTTGCTAGTAGCCTCATCTAGAATGAGAATAGTTGAATCTGCTAAGATAGCACGTGCAATGGTTAAAAGTTGCTTTTGGCCTTGTGAAATATTAGAGCCTTCTTCATTAATTAAAGTATCATAACCATCTGGCAAGGTTTCAATAAACTGATCCGCGAAAGCAGCCTTGGCAGCAGCTTTGATTTCTTCTAAACTGGCATTTTCTTTAGAATAACCAATATTGTCTTTAATGGTTCCTTTAAAGAGCCAAGTATCTTGGAGTACCATACCAAATAGATTACGTAAGTCACCTCGGCGAAGTTTAGTAATATCTACACCATCTACATTGATACTACCGCCTTGAATTTCATAAAATCGCATTAAAAGATTAATAAGTGTTGTTTTTCCGGCCCCTGTAGGTCCTACTACAGCAACTGTTTGACCAGCTTTTGCATTGAATGAAATGTCTTGCATAAGTGGTTTGTTTGGATTGTAACCGAATTTTACATTTTTGAAGCTAACTTGTCCTTTAGGATTTGAGATGACATCAGGAGAAGTTTCTTCGGCTACTTCATTTTCAGCATCGAGTATTTCGAAGATACGTTCGGCAGAGGCAACGGTTGATTGAAGGATATTGGCAATATTAGCGACTTGATTAATCGGTTGCATAAATTGTCTAGTATATTGAATGAAGGCTTGTATATCCCCTACAGAGATTCGGCCACTTATAACATATTGCCCCCCAAGTACAGCGATGAAGACATAGCCTAGATTACTAACGAGACTCATAATAGGCATAATAAGGCCTGAAACAAATTGAGCTTTTACACTGACATCATAAAGGGAGTCATTAAGCTCAGTGAATTTATGCATAATCTGATTTTCTTGGTTAAAAGATTTAATTACTGCATGGCCCGTGTAGGATTCTTCCACATGGCCATTAAGGAGTCCTAGCTGGGTTTGCTGAGTAAGAAAGTAACTTTGTGAACGCTTAATAACAGGTCGGCTTAATAGGGCACCTAATGGCAAAGTGATTAATACGATTAAAGTAAGCACAGGATTAATAGTGAGCATCATAATGATAACGCCAATAATCGTAATAACGGAGGTAATAATTTGCGTTAAACTTTGTTGAAGAGTTGTACTAATATTATCAATATCATTTGTCACACGGCTTAGTAAATCGCCAGTGGAATGACTATCGATATATTTAAGAGGTAGCTTACTCAGTTTATGATCAACTTCTTCTCTTAAGCTAAAAACTGTTTGTTGTGCAACATCTGCCATAACATATTGTGCAAAATAAGAAAATAGCGCACTTAAAATATAAAAGGCAGTAAGCCAAAGTAGAGTATTTATAATGGCATTAAAGTCAAAAGTGCCAATAGCTACCCCTGCAAAGAGAAAGGTAGTCACACGTCCTACAAATTTAGGGGCAATAACTGAGAAGATTGTACTAATAATATTTAAAAGAATTACAATAAAGAGCTGCTTGCGTTTAGGTCCAAGATAACCTAAAAGGCGTAATAAGGAGCCTTTGAAATTCTTGGCTGTAGCATTACCACGATGAGAGTTATGACCAGATTTCATCATAGAGCATGACCTCCTTCTAGTTCTTCCTTAGAAAGTTGAGATTCAGCAATTTCTCTATAAGTCT
>OOCW01000685.1_pt1 | contig 30494 bp, 29 predicted proteins | sample 1671201 | NCBI WGS metagenome assembly OOCW01 (sample SAMN06348132, study PRJEB24527) | human gut metagenome | biome: human gut; feature: ankylosing spondylitis patient; material: feces | host: Homo sapiens | place: China | collected 2015-10
TTTTAATTTGCTTTTTTCTTAAGAAATTTTACCAAAATAATTTGCCGTATAACAATAACATATATGACTGATTATGCTTATGATAAGTTGCAAGAATTACTAAAAAGAGAAGAATTTATATTTATACCATGTACTATGAGAAATATTAATCAGACATTAAGAGTTGATTTTATAAGAGATTACAATCCGAAAACTATAATATGTACAAATGGAGCTCAAATTTATATTGATGGAAACCTTGATAAAGTTTGGGACAAGCAAATGAAATATTTATGTGATGAAAATGAATTGAATAAAAATATTAAATATCTTGAAAAATTAAAAGAAGAATATAAAGAGCGTATAGGAGTTATAGAAGTAAGGAATATTGAAAAATTTTATATTACTGTAAAGTGTATAGACTCATATGAAGCAGAGAAATTTTACAATATAATAAACCATAAGTTTGATAAAAATATTAATGTTTTAAGAATAGAAGCTAAGATATTTATTATTCATAATAGAATAAATAAGGTATATGCTGTGGATTATATTATTAAAAGATTTAATATAAAGAAATTAATTACATCTGGTGATACAGAAGTTGATAGGGAGTTTACTAGTAGAGGAATAACAATTTTACCTAAACATAGTTCTTTCAAACATGAAAAAGCTATAATAACAGAAAAAAGCAAAATACACGCAACAGAAGAAATTTTAGATTATATAAATAAAATTATGATGTAAAAAATAGAATTAATGCAGCAAAAGAAAGGAAAAAGTTGAAAGGAAAGTATGAAATAGGTTAAAATTTAGGTGTAAGGTCTATTTTAAGAAAGTAAGAGGTTTATTTGTAAAATGGCTATAGATTTAAAAAATATAACAAATTATATGTTTAGAACTATTTATGAAAGAGAAGATGCATATAATAAATTTAAGCCATATTTTTATAGATTTATAGGTGTAGATGATAGTTCTAAATATGATGATTTTATTAAGACAATTGAAAGTAAGTTTATAGAAGAAAAAGATAAATGTATTATATTTGATAATTCTATTCCTTTAAGTGGTGAAATGGAGTTAATTCAGTATATTTTTAATGAACTTTCTTCAATGGATGTTTATAAAATGACTACACAGGATATAACCATATTTGATGACTTTGAAGTGAATTTTAAGTTTTTAAGTGCATTAGAATATGTTATACCAATTGCTTGTAGTAAGGAAGATTTCTTTAATGATAATGTAAGAAATAACTTTATAACTAAATTAATTGTTTGGACTTATACCTATGCTAAGGATATAAAATATTATGCTAGCATTAATCCAAAGTGCATTTATTATGGTAACATTCAAAGACATGAAATATATTTTCTGATTATGCTCTATAAAATGGGATTTGATGTTATTTATATTAATCCATTGAAAGAAGAGTTATGGAATGATATTGATGATGCAGGTTTAAGCCAATGTATAAAAAGTATGGGGATTTTAAGTATTGAATCTTTTAAAGAAAGAGCTAACAGGGGAAAAGTAATTGATAATTTTGAAACTGTTACTAAGCAAATTCAAAGAGATGTAGAGGAACAACTTTTTTCTAATACTGGAATGTTTAAGCCTTGGCAGTTTAGAAAAGGATATACCAAGAGTGTTTTACTAGACACAATATTAGAAGATATTTATATTTATTGGAATGAACCTTGTAAATTGAGAAGTGGATTTAAGGTTGAAGGTAATACTGTTCAAGTTCCATGTTTCTTTAAAAAGATAGATGGAATATATAGTAATGAGTTTGAGTATCAAAAATTAGTTAAGTATTGTACATCATCACCTAATACATTGGTTTTTAATGGAAGGTATTTCTCAGAAGATGTGCAATTTACAGATGATATGTATCAGCTTATGTTTTGTCAACTAAGTGATGGTTCTTTTGATATAGATGAGCTTAAAAAGTTACCAATATATAGATTTTCAAAATATAGTGAAGATGTTCAAAACTTTTTATTAAAGAAGTTTAATGAAACAATAAGTAATACGGAATTATTTAATAGAACATTTACTAAAGAAGAGATATTGAGATTATTAGTATTAGTTTTAGGATTAAATGAAAGTATTGTTAGATTAATAGATAATTTTGACTTTACAGCAGCTATACCTAAAATAGTAATTTATCTTGAAGATGAAAATACAATGCCTGAATCTATGCAAATACTTTTGGGATACCTTCATATTATAGGAGTTGATATAATTATATTTAATCCATCAGGTTTATTTAATATTAATAATGTAATAAAATCTACTGCATTAAATAATTTCAGATTAGATGTAATGAAGTATGATTCAAAATATAATAATTTAATGAATTTAAAGCAAGGAGTTTTTTCAAGATTTTTAAGATGGTAGAAAAATAAAAAGGAGAGATTTATATGAATAATAATGATAATAATATGTTTGGACAAACATTAAATGAAGATATATATGAAAATAAACAAGTAGAATATCAAGGCCAACAAGGAATGTACCAAAATCAACAAATGGGATACCAAGGTCAACAAGGAATGTATCCAAATCAACAAATGGGATACCAAAGTCAACAAGGAGCCTATCCAAACCAACAAATGGGATACCAAGGTCAACAGGGAGGCTACCCAAACCAACAAATGGGATATCAAGGTCAACAAGGGATGTATCCAAATCAACAAATGGGTTACCAAGGACAGCAAGGAATGTATCCAAATCCGCAAATGGATTATCAAGGAGAAATGGGAATGTATCCTAATGATAATACACAAATTCCAAATGATAATTTTGATATGGCAACTATATCAGAATATAAGCAAAGGCTAAGAGGAATGAAGGAAGTTCAAGATCTTACTAGTGAAGTAGAAATTCAAAATCCTAATTCTATAGTTATGTTTGGACAAAAGGCAAGTGAAAATATATCTAAGGTTTCTGATGAATTATTAAAATCAATGAAGGCTGTAAAATCAGAAGAAGCCAGTGAGATGTTAGTAAACTTAACTAAAATTATGGATAAATTTGATGTTAAGGAACTTGAAGGAGTAGAAAAACCATCTATGCTATCTAAACTTATGAAGGGTGTAGGTAATAGTGTAGCTAAATTATTTCAAAAATACGATACTATGGGATATGAAGTAGAAAAGGTCTATGTATTACTAAAGAAATATGAAAATGATATTAGAGAGTCAAATGCTAATTTAAAGAAATTATATGATGCTAATCTTCATTATTATCAATTATTGGAGAAGTACATTGTTGCTGGGGAGTTAGCATTAGAAGAAATAGATGCTTATATACAACAAATATCAATGAATACTGCAATGAATCAAGAAGAAAAGCATATGTTAACTCAAAAACTTGAAATAAGCAAAGAAATGTTATCACAACGTGTATATGATCTTCAAATTGCAGAAAATGTTGCAATTCAAGCAGCACCTATGATTCAAACTATACAAATGTCTAATTTTAATTTAATGAGAAAAATAAACTCATCATTTATAGTTACATTGCCAATATTTAAGCAATGTTTAGCACAAGCTGTTATATTAAAAAGACAAGAAATTCAAGCTAAATCAATTAAACAGTTAGATGATAAAACTAATGAGCTTATTATGAGAAATGCTCAAAATACCGCTAGACAGTCAGTAGAAATTGCAAGAATGGCATCAGGAAGTTCAGTAGCTATTTCTACATTAGAGAAATCTTTTGAAACAATAATGAAGGGTATAGAAGATACTAAGGCAATTCAAGAAGCTAATAGAGCGCAAAGAGTAGAAAATTCAGCTAAACTTGAACGAATTAAGCATACAATGAAAAAGAATATAGCTCAATCATAAAATAATTTAAAAAATATAAAAAAGTAGTGAATAAAAATATAAAAATGGACATAATTAAAATAAATATAGAATTAAATAAAATATACCTCAAAAAGAGTTGAAAAGTAATTTGTTAAGTGGTATAATTTATCACATAAGATAATTAAAATTAATACTTAAAAACCAGGGGGTATAAAAATGGGAATTAATTTAGGATCAATGATGAATAATATGCGCTCAAATACAACTGATAATGGAGTAAATGTATTAAATTTAAAAAAGAATGATGTTTTAAACCTAACTAAAAAGAATCCAGGATTAAAGAAAGTAATATTAGGAGCTGGATGGGATGTAGCTAGCATAGGTCAAGATTTCGATTTAGACATAGCAGCATTTTTATTAAATGCTAATGGTAAAGTTCAAAATATACCAGAGGATGTAATATTCTTTAATAATATGCAAGGTCAAGGAATTTACTTAGAAGGTGATAATAGAACTGGAGCTGGAGATGGTGATGATGAAAGAATAAGATTAGATTTAGAAGCAATTTCATCACATGTTGAAAAAATAGTTTTTGTTGTTACTATACATGAGGCGCAAGCTAAAAGGCAAACATTTGGAATGGTAGAAAATTCTTATGTTAGAATTTTAGATGAAGAACGTAATGAAAAAGAAATTTGTAGATTTAATTTAAAAGAAAATGGATCAACAGTTACTTCTGTAATTTTTGCAGAGTTATATAAGGTAAGTGGAGAATGGCAATTTAAAGCAATTGGAGAAGGTAAAATTGCTGATTTAAATGGAATTTTAGGATTATATATGTAAGGAATATGAGATTTGGAGGATAAAGAATATGGCTGCAGTTTTAAACTTACAAAAAAATGATATTTTAGATTTAAGAAAAGCAGAACCAGGATTAAAGCATGTTATGTTAGGTGCTGGTTGGGATGTTGCTAAGAAAGGTTTCTTTAATCTAGGTGCAGATTATGATTTAGATTTAATAGCATTATTATTAGATAGTAATGATAAATTAATAAATAGAGGAGTAATATATTTCGGAAATTTAAAAGGCGATGGAATATATTTACATGGAGATAATAGAACTGGTGCTGGAGATGGTGATGATGAAAAGATATCAGTTGATTTAGATAAATTACCATCAAAATGTGATAAAGTTATATTTGCTCTTAATATTTATGATGCAGTATCAAGAAAACAAAATTTTTCTAAGGTGAAAAATGCATATATTAGAATATTAAATGAGGATAATGGCAATAAAGAAATTTGTAGATATAATCTATCAGAAGATGGAGGAGATAATACAGCATTACTTTTTGCAGAATTACAAAGAACAAATGGAAGTTGGCAATTTAAAGCTAAGGGAGAATTATTACAAGCTACAGTTACTTCTTTAGCAAATATGTACAAATAGAGGTGTTAAAAATGGGAATTAATTTAGGTTCAGGATTTGGAAATTTAACAGGAAATACAAGCAATAATGCACCAACTGGTGGAATTTTAAATTTAAACAAAAATGATATATTAGATTTAACAAAGAGAAATCCAGGATTAAAAAGAGTAATGCTTGGTGCAGGATGGGATATTTCCAATAATGGTTCAGATTTTGATTTAGACATAGCAGCATTTTTATTAGATGCTAATAATAAGTTTAATACTGTTTCAAATGTAATATTCTTTAATAATAAAGTAGGTCAAGGAATTGCTTTAGCTGGAGATAATAGAACTGGTGCTGGTGATGGCGACGATGAAACAATAAATATAGAATTAGATAAGATTGATTCAAACATAGCAAAAATAGTTTTCGTTGTTACAATTCATGAAGCAATGGCTAAGAGACAAACTTTTGGAATGATAAATAATTCATATGTTAGATTAGTTGATTTAGATCAAAATGGAAAAGAATTATGTAGATTTAATTTAAAGGAAAATGGATCTACTGCTACATCTGTAATATTTGCAGAACTTTATAGAAGTGGATCAGAATGGCAATTTAAGGCTGTTGGAGAAGGTAAAATCGCTGATTTAAATGGAGTATTAGCTTTATATCAATAGTTAAAGAAGTACATGCAAAAGATAATTTTACTTTTGCATGTATATTTTTTAAAAAAAAATTAACATTGTAATATTTTTAAAATATTTAAATAAATGATAATATAGTATATATATTGTATTAAAATATGTAAATTTTATTTAAGGAGAGAATGGGATGATTAAAGGGCTTAATAAAAAGCAAGTAGATGAAAGTAGAAAGCTCTATGGGGATAATATAATCCATGAAGCAGAGCCAGAAACGTTTTGGGACAAATTTAAAGGTGCATTTGATGATCCAATGATTAAGTTATTATTAGCAATTGCAGCAATTATGGCAGTAATGGCATTCATGGGATATGCTGAATTTGGAGAGCTAATCGGTATAGCTATATCTGTATTGTTAGTAACTGGAATTTCTGCAAAGACAGAAATTGCAAGTGATAATGAATATAGAAAGTTAAAAGATTCTACTAAAAAAGATGTATGTAAAGTATATAGAGATGGTAAAGTTGTTGAAATTGAAGTAACTGATCTTGTTGTAGGAGATATGGTAATTCTTCAAAGTGGAGATAAAATTCCAGCTGATGGATATCTTTATCAAGGTGAGTTAAGAGTAGATAATTCAGCTCTTAATGGTGAAGCAGAAGAATGTAAAAAAATTGCAGTAGAAGATTCTAAAACTTATAAAGAAATTGCTATGACAGCAGATGTAACTGGAGATACTTTTGTTGATTTACATTCTTTATTTAGAGGTGCAGTAGTATTCAATGGTGAAGGCGTTATGGAAGTTACTAAGGTTGGTATGAAGACTATGATGGGTACTATGGCTGCTGATATGGCTGATGAAGAAGTAGCAAGTCCATTAAAAGTTAAACTTACTAAGCTTGCAGAGCAAATTTCTATGTTTGGATATATTGGTTCAGTTGTTATTGCATTAGCATTATTAGGACATAAGGTAATAGTAGCTGGTGGGTTTGCAGAGTACTTCTCAATTGGCGGTGTATTAATATTTAAAGACGTATTAGAAGCAATTATGTTAGCAGTTGTTATTGTTGTTATGGCAGTTCCAGAAGGGTTACCTCTTATGATTGCAATTGTTCTTATGAGAAATACTTCTAAAATGCTACAAAACAATGTACTTGTTAGAAAACCTATTGGTATAGAAACAGCAGGATCATTAAACATATTATTCTCAGATAAAACAGGTACAATTACTAAAGGTCAATTAGAAGTTGTTGAGTTCTTTGATGGAAATTTAAAAGATACTTATAAAGATGGATCTAAAGTAAAAGAAATGATGAAGCTTTGTATTGGTAAAAATACAGGAGCAATGTTTGATGCAAAGGGCAAGGTTGTTGGAGGAAATGCTACTGATAAGGCATTGCTTAACTTCTTAACACAACAAGAGATGTCAAAATTAGCAGATATAGTTGTTGAAAAATCACAAGGATTTAATTCAGCTAATAAATATTCAGCAAGTCAATTAAGTGGAAAAACTGTATATAAAGGTGCTCCAGAAAGATTACTTGCAAAGGCTACAAAAATGTTAGATGAAAACGGAAATGTAGTTGAGATAAATAAGAATAAAATTAACAATAAGATAGATGAACTAGCAGTAAGAGCTATGAGAGTTTTATCATTTGCTTATAGTGAAAGTGGATTAGTAGAAGATACTCTTCCAGATGATTTAGTTATTGTTGGATTTGTAGGAATTCGTGATGATGTAAGAGTAGAAGCTAAACAAGCCATTGAGGAAGTTCAAAATGCAGGTGTTCAAGTTGTAATGATAACTGGTGACAGAAAAGAAACAGCAGTTGCAATTGCAAAAGAAGCTGGATTGTTAAGAGCTGAAACAGATATTGCTTTAACTTCAGAGGAATTAAATAAGATGTCTGATGAAGAAGTAAAAGCTATTATACCTAATTTAAGAGTAATAGCTAGAGCATTACCAACAGATAAATCAAGAATGGTAAGACTTGCTCAAGAATTAAATCTTGTATGTGGTATGACTGGTGATGGTGTTAATGATGCTCCTGCATTAAAGAGAGCAGACGTTGGTTTTGCAATGGGTAGTGGTACAGATGTAGCTAAAGAGGCAGGTTCAATAGTAATATTAGATGATAACTTTAAATCAATTGAAAATGCTATTTTATATGGTAGAACAATTTATAATAATATTTTAAAGTTTATAAAATTCCAATTAACTATAAATGTTGGAGCTGTTGCTGTATGTGCTATTGCACCATTCTTTGGAATTGAGGAACCACTAAAGATTACTCATATACTTTGGATTAACTTAGTTATGGATGGTCTTGGAGCATTAGCTTTAGGTTCTGAACCAGCACTTAAAAAATATATGCTTGAAAAGCCTAAGTCAAGAACTCAAAGTATAGTTTCTGGTAAAATGATGAATCAAATTATTTTTGCTGGAGCTTGGGTAACTATATTAAGTTTTGTATTTTTAAAGGCACCATTCTTTGTAAATATGTTTACTAATACTGAAGAGCATATGACAGCATATTTCTCAATGTTTGTACTTTGCGCAGTATTTAATGGATTTAATGTAAGAAGTGAAAATGCTAATATATTTGAACATATAAATGAAAATATGAGTTTCTTAAAAGTAATGGGAATAATAATAGTAGTTCAAGTGTTATTAACAATTATTGGTGGTGAAATGTTTAGTTGTACACCGATTTCTATAAGTCATTGGGGAGTTATAATACTTATGGCAATTACAATTATCCCAGTAGATATGATAAGAAAAGCTATAGTAAATACTTTTGTTAAGGAAAGAGTTAGAGAAAATGTAGTGGAAACTGCATAGAAGAGAATATTAATTTTCTTCAAATAGAAGAATCTATACAAAGATGTATAAAAGAATTTAAAATGAATTAGTAAAAAGTCGGCATTGCCGACTTTTTATTTAATTATTAATTAAACTAGGTTTTCCCATTCTTCATAAAGTTGAGCAATAGTTTCCTCTAAACTTTTTATTTCACCATTAACTCTTTGACTTTCAGAAGGATTAGAATAAACAGATTCTAAACAAAGCTGCTCTTGTAAATTAGTTAATTCATCTTCTTTTTCAGCAATTGTTTTCTCAAGGTTTTTAATTTTAAGTTGGAGAGCCTTAGCTTCTTTTTCAGCCTCACGTTTTTTCTTCTTTTCATCCTTAAGCTGAGTTTTAGTTTTTCCATTAGCTAATTCTTCATAATCTTCAAAGCGTGTAGGATTAAGCTTCTTTTCCTGATAATAACTATAATTACCAAGATATTCAGAAACACCATCTTCTTTAAGTTCAAGTATACGTCCAATTACCTTATTTAAGAAATATCTATCATGAGATATAACCATTAAAGTTCCATCATACTCTAATATAGCATCTTCTAAAGCTTCTCTAGAGATAATATCAAGGTGGTTAGTAGGTTCATCTAGTAGAAGTAAGTTAGATTTAGAAAGCATAAGCTTCAATAAATTTATTCTACATTTCTCTCCACCACTTAAGGTATTTATAACTTTAAATACATCATCACCAGTAAATAAGAAAGAGGCTAGATAGCTTCTAAGCTTAGAAGTTGTTAAGTTAGGAAATTCATCCCAAACCTCATCTAATATTGTTTTATCTAAATTTAAGTCTGATTGTTCTTGATCATAATATCCAACATTTACGTTAGTACCTAATACTTTAATACCTTTATCAGCTTGAACCTTATCCATTATTATTTTGAAAAGAGTAGTTTTACCTCTACCATTTTCACCAATTAAAGCAACCTTTTCACCGCGTTTTAAATCAATATTTAAATTGGTGAATAATGTTTTTTCACCATAAGATTTGGCCATATCTTCTATATGTAAAACATCATATCCACTTTTTATAGAGGCTTCAAATTTAATTTTAGAACCTTCTTTTTCGTGAGTTGGAGCTTCTATTCTTTCCATTTTATCTAATGCTTTTTCTCTACTCTCAGCGGCTCTAATACTTTTTTCTCTATTAAAAGAACGGAATTTTTCAATAATGGCTTCCTGTCTTTTAATCTCAGCTTGTTGAAGATTGTAAGCTTTAAGTTTTGCTTCGTAGTTCTTTTTTCTAAGATCTATAAATTTAGAGTAAGGAACATTATAGCACTCAACTTTTCCAGCAATAACTTCAAAAGTACTAGTTGTTACTGAATCCAAAAAGAATCTATCATGGGATATTACTAAAACAGTTCCTTTATAGTTTTTCATATAATCTTCTAGCCAGCTAATGGCTTCTAAATCTAAGTGGTTAGTAGGCTCATCAAGTAAAATAATATCTGGCTTACGTAATAATAATTTACATAAGGCAACTCTTGTTTTTTGTCCACCACTTAAAGTATTTATAGATTTATAAAAATCATCTTCAGTAAATCCAAGACCTTTTAATACTCTTGATATTTCACCTTTGTAGACATAACCACCTTTATGTGAATATATATCTTGAAGGGTAGTATAATCCTTTATAAGCTTGTCATGATATGAAGCATTATTTTCATCGTAAGGTTCATTCATTTTTATTTCTAAAGATGAAAGTCTTTCTTCAATATTTAATATTTCTTCAAATACAGAAAGAGTTTCTTCATAAATATTTTTATCAGAGTCTAATGCTAAATTTTGTGATAAATAACCTAAAGTTTTATTTTTATCTATAAATATTTCACCAGAATCTTGAGATATTTCTTTAGTTATTATTTTAAAAAGGGTTGATTTTCCCTCACCATTAGCACCAATAATTCCAACCTTATCACCTTCATTAATTGAAAAGGTAATATCTTTAAGGATATCGCGTATTCCGTAACTTTTGCATATATCTTTACAACTTAGTATTATCATAATTTCCTCCAGTTAGACGAAGTTTTCCTTATAATTATACTATTATAGTAAATCTATATCAAATTAAAAAGGGAGATGTTTTTCAACAACTCCTTTTTCTAGATGGCATCATCTACAAAGAGATAGCCAAGTGGTGGTTTATCATTAAATAGTCCTATAATATAGATAGTATAGAATTTACCACCATCTAAGGTAATATTTTTGATATATTTTGTAGTTATTTGAGAAGAGCCTAAAAGCACTTCGAAATTATATATTCCTGGTGATAACTGATAATATCCTGTAGTTTCTAAATACTCCGCTTCATTAAATAGAGTAATACCATTAGGTAATGCTAAACTAAGCAAAGGGGCATTTGAAGATAAGTTAATAAATCTCAAGAATGCTTGGGATTTACTTACAGGGATATTATCATCTTTTAATCTAAATAAATATAAATTATTAGCTAGTGTAACTATTGAGGCTGTATAGTTAGCATTAGCTATTAATTGAACATTTTGACTTAATAAAGGTTTATCATAAGTACCAGCTCGAAATAGTTGAAATTCATATTCTTCAGGTGGTATTTGGATGTATTTGGATATTTTTCCGAAGGCCAAGTTACTTGTTATTAGGGAACCATTTAAATAAACATCAACATTTGGAGCATTAGGTACTGCATGAAGAATTCTCACACCAGTCTCAACTCGAGGAAGTGATTTTGAAAATTGTTCCATATATATCACCTACCTTTTACAATTATCAAGAGAAATTTTTATTATTTTTTTTATTAATAATTTAGTAATAGGATAAGGAATTCTATAAGCTTTCATAGTAGCTAATATTCCTGGATTATCTTTTTCTATTAAAGCAAATATTTCATTAACCTCATCTTCTGTACAATTATTTTTTCTAGATTCAGATGAAGAAAAGTCTAATGATATATCAAAATTTCTTAAAATATCAAGGATGTTAACAGAATCATCTGTATATCTTTCATTAACTTTTGGTTCATTATATGAATAAAGAAAGCTATCATCTAGTTCAGCTGGGTATTCTAATCCAGTAGTATAGTTATTATTTGTAGTATTATTTTTAGTAGTGCTTTTTTCATTCAAAGATGTATTTGAATCTATAGTTGGTATATTTTTAGGATAAGGTGTAAGTGGAGCTAGTTCAGTCATTGGACTTGTTGTTAATGGTACGGGAGTTGGATTGATATTTAAATTTGGAAAACCTAATGATATAGTACCTAAAGTTTTAGTTACAGAAACTCCTTCTATATCAAATTGTAATGGGAATTTTGTACTATTAGGTGCTAAAGATGAGTTAATATCTAAAGGTATGAAAGTTAAATCATCATTATTATTATTATTATTATTATTATATTTTTCAGTATTATTTTTTTTGGAACTCATTGTTACCCTCCAAATAATAATTTATTAATAATATATGTATTTTAAACACATATGTTACTTTATAGAATATGACTATAATGAGATGTATATTACAACTAAAGCATATAATGTGTTTAGATAATCACAATAGATAAATCAAGGAATATATTATAGTGGAGGGGATTATTATGCATAGAGAAAATATATATGATTTAAGAAAACTATTTATAGGGTTGGATAAAAAGGTTAATGTAGAAGGAAAAGGAAGATTAATTCCTATAAATTTTGATAATGCAGCTACCACTCCACCTTTTAAAAGAGTTATGAAAAAAGTATTAGAAACTAGTGAGTACTATGGATCAATTGCAAGAGGAGATGGTAAAAAATCACAATATTGCAGTGATTTATATGAAAATTCTAGAAAATATATACTGGAATATTTTAATGCACCAGAGGATATATATACAGCGATTTTTGTTGGTAATACTACTGATGGATTAAATAAGTTATCTAATATTTTAATTGAAAATAAGAATGATATAGTTATTACAACTAGAATGGAGCATCATTCAAATGATTTACCATGGAGAAATAAGTGTGATTTAAAGCATGTTGAGGTAGATAAAGATGGTAGACTGAGAGTAGAAGATATAGAGAATCTATTAGAGAAGTATCAAGAGAGAGTTAAATATGTTACCATAACAGGTGCATCAAACGTTACTGGTTACGTAAATGATATAAAAAGAATAGCAAAATCAGCCCATAAATATGGAGCTAAAATAATTGTTGATGGTGCTCAATTAATTCCACATAAAAAAATATCTATGATACAAGAAGATGTTAATGAAAATATAGATTTTTTAGTATTTTCTGGTCATAAGGTATATGCTCCATTTGGAAGTGGAGTTATTATTGGTTTAAGGGAAATATTTAACGAAAAAGAGCCAGCTTCAGCAGGTGGTGGAACAGTTCAAATTGTGCTTGATGATCGACAACTATGGTTAGATACACCAGAGAAAAATGAAGCAGGAACACCAAACCTTTTCGGTGCTATAGCAATAGCAGAAGCACTTAGAGAAATGGATAAAATAGGATTTCAAACAATTGAAAATAATGAGAAGGAATTGCTAGTATATTTAATTAAAGAGTTAAAGCAATTTGAAAAGATAACACTATATGGGGATAATGAAAATATAAATGATAGACTAGGAATTTTAGTGTTTAATATTGATGGAATGACTTATGAAGAAGTTGGAGAAGCACTTGCTAATGTAAGAGGAATAGGGGTTAGACAAGGGGGATTTTGTGCACATCCATATACAAGAAGAGTTCTTGGAATAGCAGATAATGATTTGCAAAGATATATGAGTGAGGTTGGAACCCCAGGACTAGTTAGGGTAAGTTTAGGAATATACAATAGCAAAAAAGAAGCCAATATATTCTTAGATACAATTGAATATCTCTGTAGACGCTATGCAAAATAACTAAATTGTTCGTTAAGGCTTAAATGCCGTGATGCCGAAAAATTGATTATATAATCTCCGTGAAGGAATATAATTTCACTAAGAATTTATATTATTATTTCCATAAAATCTGCTAAAGCTTCGAAAGTCATTTCATTCCCTCAGCTTCTTAACGCAGATTTTATTCCAATAATAATTAAATTCTAAAGTTCATTATATAATCTTCCCTCCGATAATATAATCAATTTTTCTATATCACTGGCTTTTAAGATAAAAGATACAATTTTCTGAGCGATCCCCTTTAAAGATAACGACTTCTGCTATATTTAATAAGAAAAATCATTAACTTTTAAGGTGGTATTGCAGTTCAGCAAAGTGGAAGAGAAAAAATTAATGATATTACCGGAAGGAATATTGTAATTAAGTTTTAGAATTTAATTGTTTTTGGAGGAAAAAGTCCGTTAAGAAGCTGAGGTAAGCGATAGCGAACTTCGAAGCTTTAGGACTTTTTCTGGAAAAAACAATATAAATTCTTAACGCGAATTACACCATTCCAGGAGGTAATATCATTAATTTTTAGTATCCACGTGGGGAACAATATTTTATTTGTTAAAGACTTTAAATGATGGCATTGGTGCAGCTGAAATTATATCTGGAATTTCAGAAACTAGAGGAGCTATATATTCTAAAGCTTCTTCTTTTAAGTTATTTCCAACTTCATTTATCCATTCAGTAGGGAAGTACTTAACATTATTAGCAACCTTATTAGCTTCGATTAAGAAGTAAGAAGATTTGTAAGGTGCGTTATTTTCTCTTTTTATTCCAATCATATATCCACATTTACCAAGACTAGCTTGTCTTAATGCTTCATATCCAACTTCATAAGCTTCTTCTAAATCTATATTAGAAGCACAGTGCATAGCACATCTTTGAAGAACTCCAAGTTCTAAAGATTTAACTCTACTAGTTATACCAGAAGATATTATTAAGTTCTTTAAGTAAGCACCAACACCACCTAATTGAGCATGACCAAACTTATCATGAGCTTGAGCGTGAGCCTCAGCAACAAATTTTCCTTCAGCAGTTCTTATTCCTTCAGAAACAACTATATAAACCTGATTTTGCTCCTCAAATTTATTTTTAACATCACATAAGAACTTATCTACATCAAAAGCAGCTTCAGGTAAATAAATAAAATCTGCCACTTGTTTTCCGTTTAATTTAGCTAATGCAGCAGATGCAGCTAACCATCCAGTATCGCGGCCCATAGTTTCTAAAATAAATATTCCATTGTTTATGTACACAGATGAATCAAGGTAAGTTTCAAGTACACTTGTTGCAATAAATTTAGCTGCACTACCAAAACCTGGTGTGTGATCAGTGTACATTAAATCATTATCGATAGTTTTAGGGATACCTATAAACTTAACATCTATTCCAGTTTCTTTTGCATAAGCACTTAGTTTAGCTGTAGTATCCATAGAATCATTACCACCAACATAAAAGAAAGCTTTAATATCATTAGCTTTTAAGATTTCAAGTAGTCTATCATATTCTTCAGTAGATTCTTCAAGTTTTTTCATTTTATATCTACAAGAACCTAAACCTGATGAAGGTGTATATCTAAATCTGTTTATATCATCTTGAGAAAATGATGAAAGTTCTATTATATTACCATTTAAAATTCCTTCAATTCCATTTAAACCTGCATAAACTTTGTCAAAAACCCCTAAAGTGTTATTTGCTTCAACTAATCCAACAACACTTGAATTTATAACTGCTGTAGGACCGCCAGATTGTGCTATGATACAGTTTGCCATTAAAATACTCTCCTTTAAAGTTCAAATTAATTAAAATTTATAAATTAAAAAATATACATTAAATACTAGAAAATAGATATTAATGTGATATACTATTTCGCTTGTTATTGAATACAATATATACTATACAACAAAATAATATTAAATAAAAGATGTAAAAAATAAAATTTACAATATGAATCATAGGTTGATAAAATTAATAATAAAATTATACAAATAATGTAAACGCGGGGGGAATATGAATTTAAAAGATATAATTATAGTTGGAATTGCTTTAGCAATGGATGCTGTTGGAGTAACTGTTAGTATTGGAGTAAATCCTAAAGTTGTACGTAGAAATAAAATAGCTTTCATTATGTCTTTTGCAATATTTCAATTTTTATTCTTTCTTTTAGGAGGGATAGGAGGACATTTATTTGAAAAATATATAACCACTATTCCTAATATAGTTGGAGGTGTGGCTATAGCTATAGTAGGTATATTAATGATAAAGGAAGGGTTTGAAGATAATGAAGATAATGAAACATTATTATTAAAGAGAGAGATGGTGATAATACTTGGAATATCTGTTAGTATCGATGCTTTTGTTGTAGGCTTTACAGGGTTTAATTACATAAGTAGCGCTTTAAAGATGATAGGGGATTGTTCTATTGTAGGATTGATAACTTTAATACTATGTTCATTTACATTTTATTTATGCAGATATATAAGAAAAATCGGATTTATAGCAAAATATGCAAGTTTTTTTGGAGGAGTAACATTAATTATCTTTGCAATAAAAATGATTTTCTTTTAAAAAAGTTAGCTAATTAAATATAAGGTGTTAAAAGTTAATAAATCTATAGTAATGATAAATTAGCATTATTATAGATTTTTTTTTACAAATTAATTTGACAATAGTCAAAAAATGGGTTATAGTGAATTTAATGAAAGGACAAGTGTTCTTTTATGAAGGACAATAAAGGGGGTAATTTAATGAAAAAACTATCTTTAATTACAAGAATAGTATTATGTTTAGTATTAGGAATTGGAGTTGGATTATTATGTGGGGCAAATAATATTCAATTTCCAGTAAAGATACTAGCGACTTTTAGTGGTTTATTTGGGAGCTTCTTATCATTTATAATTCCTTTAATTATTATTGGTTTTATAGTTCCAGGAATAGCATCATTAGAAAGCAAATCAGGAAAAGGTCTTATAATAACTACGATAATAGCATATATTTCTACATTAGTAGCTGGATTTGCAGCATATTTAGTTGGGATAGGAATACTACCTAATTTAATAAAAAGTGAAGTTTCATTAAGTGAAGCAGGAAAATCCATAGAACCATATTTTAATATAGAGATACCAGCAATAATGGGAGTAATGTCTGCATTAGTATTAGCATTTCTACTTGGTATAGGTTTATCAAAAATTAAAAATAGTACAATGTTAAAAGTAGTAGATGAATTTAATTCAATCGTTTTAATGGTTGTTACTAATGTATTAATACCATTAGTTCCAATTTATATTGGATGTGTTTTTGCAAAGTTAAGTTATAGTGGTGAAATATTTAATACATTAAAGTCTTTTGGAATAGTATATGTAATATTATTTTCATTACAATTAGCATATATAGTTCTTCAATATTCTATTGCAGGAGCTATTAAAAAGGAAAATCCATTTAAATTAATAAAAAATATGATTCCAGCATACATGACTGCTGTAGGAACTCAATCCTCAGCAGCAACAATTCCAGTAACACTTCAATGTGTTAAAAAGAATGAAGTTAGTGAGGAAGTTTTAGATTTTGTTGTACCCTTAGGAGCAACAATACATTTAGCAGGTGATACTATTACTTTAGTTCTTACTTCTATGGCAGTTATGTATATGAATGGACAAACTCCTACTTTTGGAATGATAATGCCATTTATATTTATGTTAGGAGTTACAATGATTGCAGCACCAGGGGTACCAGGGGGAGGCGTTATGGCTGCCTTGGGATTACTTGAATCAATGCTTGGTTTTGGAGCTATAGAAAAACCGATTATGATTGCATTACATGCAGCTCAAGATAGTTTTGGAACTGCAACTAATGTTACTGGAGATGGTGCAATAGCTATTATTGTGGATTATCTTATAAATAAGAGAAATAATAAACAGCAAGAGAAGAGTAAATTAAAAGCAGTATAAAATAAATTAATCATAGTTGCTATGATTTTTATAACATCAACAATAGTAGTAAATGCAAGTGTTAATGATGAACCCCCTATGGCGAATATTTACAAGGAGGGATATATCACTTTTCACAAAGTTCAGGAAAAACTATGATTTTAAAATTACAAACTCCTAATGAGCCTATGATTTTCATGATTATAGAAAATGAAAGTAGAGCTTTAAAGTACTATGTAGAGTTTACTAAAGATTCTCCTAAAGTTGAAATATCATTAGAAAAGCCAATATCAGAGCATACTACAGTTATGTTGGGAAACGGGGAAATTGCATTTACTTATGAGTAAATAGATATTTAAATAAAAATATAAATAAAAGAAGCTTATTATAAAGTAATTATATTATTTATAATAAGCTTCTTTTTATTATAATTATTCCAATTGGGAATGACTTGATATTATTTTATTAATTATTCCATAGTCTAGAGCTTCTTCTGCATTTAACCAATAGTTTCTATCAGTATCTTTATTAACTTTTTCTATAGGTTGCCCTGTGGCTTCACTTATAATTGTATTTATTCTTTGACGAACTCTTAATATCTCTTTAGCTTCAATTCCTATATCTGTAGCTTGACCGTTAAAACCGCCTAAAGGTTGATGAATCATATATCTAGTATTAGGTAATGAATATCTATTTTCTTTATCTGCAGCTAGGTATATAGTTATTCCAGCACTTGCAACCCAACCAGTTCCTATCATTATAACTCTAGGTTTAACAAATTTAATCATATCATGAATTGTATCACCAGATTCTACATGGCCACCTTGGCTATTTATAAAAATTTTAATTGGATCATTACTCATTTCTTCAAGGATTAGAAGTTGAGCACAAACTTTTTCGGCTAAGGCTTGATTAATTTCACCAGAAATGATTATTATTCTTGATTTTAGTAGTTTTTCCATAGCTATATCAGGTAAATCCTTTGTATTTTCTTTTTTTTCAGTTTCATTGTTATAAAGAAACATGTTATTTCCCTCCTAAATATTAAATGGATAAATTTTCCTAATTAATATAATATCATTAAATTTTAATTGATGGTAGTTAAAAGTGTGTATAAATTAGATAAACTATAAATTGAAATTTTTATCTTTTATACATTTTAATATTATGATACTTTAAGATTATTAAATATTTGATTGAAAGGAAGATATTATGCCAATATATCAATTAACTGATGAAATAATGTTTCCAAATCCAGAATTAGCTGAAGAGGATGGGTTATTAGCTATAGGTGGCGATTTAAGATGGGAAAGGCTTTTATTAGCTTATTGTAATGGAATATTTCCTTGGTATAGTGAGGATGAACCAATATTATGGTGGTGTCCAAAGCCCAGGTTTATTATAAAGCCAAATGAAGTAAAAATATCAAAATCAATGAAAAGAGTTTTTAATAAAGGTGAATTTAAGGTTACTTTTAATAATGATTTTGAAGGTGTAATAAGTAAGTGCAAAGAGCTTAGAGAAAATAAGGAAGGTACATGGATTACTGATGATATGAAACAGGCTTATATAAATTTATTTAATAAAGGATTTGCTTCAAGTGTTGAAGTGTATAAAGAGGATAAGCTTGTAGGTGGACTTTATGGAGTGAAAATAGGAAGGTGCTTCTTTGGTGAAAGTATGTTTTCTACAGAAACAAATGCATCTAAGGTGGCCTTAATAAGTATTTGTAAAAGGCTTGAAAAGGAAAATTATTTGTTTTTAGATTGTCAAATGCATACTAATCATTTAGAAAGTATGGGAGGAAAGTTTGTAAGTTGGGAAGATTTTAAGATTATGTTGCAAGAAGGGATTATTTTATAAATTTTATTAGAAATATTGAAGGTAAGCAGGTTGAGAAATAATATCTTAGCCTGCTTATTTATTTTAGAAAAAAAGTTATTAGAAAATATTGACAATAAAGCTATACTACTGTACTATTTAAATAGAACAGTAGTATAGGAGGAAGATATGACATTAAATATTAATAAATTTCAGTTTAATAATAAGGAACCTATATATCTTCAAATTGTTGAATTAGTAAAGAAGAATATAGCTATAGGAGACCTTAGTCCTGGGGATAAGTTACCATCAGTTAGAGAAATGTCTAAGGATTTGGGGGTAAACCCTAATACATTACAAAGAGCTTATGGAGAGCTTGAAAGGCTAGGGATAACTTATACGAGAAGAGGTATGGGATCGTTTATAAGTGAGGGAGATAATTCAATGAAGGATTTAAAAGTTGATATGGGAAAAGATTTAGCCAAGAAGTTTATAAATGATATGGCATCAATAGGAATAGATAAAGAAGAAGCAATAAAAATATTAAAATCATTGGAGGAATAAAAGATGAGGAAATGGTATAAAAGGAATTTTTATTTTAATGAATTAAATAGTAATCTGTTTAGTACTGGTTTGTTTTATGTAATAGCTGCAGGAATAACTTATTTTGCATATACAAAAGGGGTTATAACACTTATTGGAGTTGATGGAATAAACTTACAGGTGGATAATGTAATTCTTGCACCAGTAGCAGTATTTGTTTTTTTATATATGTTTTTAGAATTAATAAGTCCAGTGTTTTTTGGAATATGCTTATTTATTGATTATTACAAAACTTTTTCTAATACAGAAAAGATAAGAGGAATTATTCCTATTTCAAACAAAAATAAAATTATTAGTATGATGAAAAGTATAGTTATATTTTATATAAGTTTTTTAATAGTGACTTATATAGCTAATTTTAGTATGGGAATAAGAGATTACAATTCTATTAATACAATAGTTTTGGTTTTATCAATAGTATTCTTTGAAATAATTGTTGATATTTTATGTAAGGAAAGAAAACTAAGTGATATGTTAAAAATTATTTTAATTATAATTTCAGCTTTAATTTTATTTATTGGAGGTAATTTACTGCTAGTAATATTAGAAGAATATTTAAGAAATTTTGTGTTAATTTCTAGCATAGTATTAATAATTTTTAGTATTTTAGAATTTACCTATATTTTAAAAAAGATAGATAGTATAAAGATAAGTTAAGGGGAAAGAGTTATGATTAAATTAGTTAATTTAAATAAGGCATATAGAGATAAAGTAGTATTGAAAAATTTAAATTTAGAAATAAATAAAGGTGAAATAATAGGACTTTTAGCACCTAATGCAGAAGGGAAAAGTACTCTTTTAAAAATTCTTGGAGGACAAATAACTTTTGATAGTGGTCAATACTTTTTTAATGGAGAAGAGTTTAACTATAAAGATAAAGAAGTTATTGGATATATGAATGATACAGCAATAATGCCTAAAAAATGGAAGGTTATAGATGGTATTGATTACTATAGTGAATATTTTAAGACTTTTAATAAAGAAAAGTGTTTAGATATGTTAAAGTATTTTAAAATTGATCTTAAAAAAAGAATAAAAACTTTATCAAAAGGTGAAAGTGAAAAATATCATTTATCATTAGCATTATCTATAGAAGGGCAATTATACATTATGGATGAACCTTTAGCAGCAATAGATTTAATTTCTAGAGAAGAAGTTATAAGTATGATATTAGATAATTTTAATATTGATAGTACTATAATTATTTCAAGTCACTTAGTATCTGATATTGAAAGAATGCTAGATAGAGTTATGTTGCTAAAAAATGGCGAGATAGTTTGTAACAAATTAGTTGAGGATTTAAGATCAGAAGGCAAATCAGTAGTTGATTTATATAAAGAGGTGTATGCTAATGTTAAATAGCATTAATATATAAGATACCTAGGAATGTTAATAAAATTTGGTATATAATTATATTAATATTAAAGTGATAAAGCATAATATTAATGTGAGGTATATAAATGGATATAGATAAGGGAATAGGAAAGTATAAAACTATTAATAGACTTCTTGATATTATTGGAATTACTCTTTTAATAATGTTAATAGTTACAACTTTTATATATTGGGGTAAAGCACCTGATATGGTACCAACTCATTTTAATTTTAAGGGTGAAATTGATTCATATGGCTCTAAAAATACATTATTTATATTACTACCTATAGTAATAATAACTTATATAGGGCTAGCTATATTATCTAAGTATCCTCAAGTTTATAATTATTGTATTGAAATAACTCCTAGAAATAAGGAGAAACAATATTTAATGGCATCAACATTTATTAGAGTTATTAATGTTGAAATAGTGGCTATATTTTTTTATAGTCAAGTTAGTATAGCCATAGCAATGAATAATGGCAAGGGTTTATCAATAGCATTTTTACCTATAGCTCTATTTATCTTATTTGGAAGTATTGGGTTTTATATTTATAAATCAGTAAAATTTAAGTAATAAAAAAGGTGAAGTAGTTTCGAATTACTTCACCTTTTTTGTAGTTAAAAAGTTCTACTATTTGCTTCTTAAGATAACATTAAGAATACCTAAAATCACATAAATAATTTTTTAATGTATAATGCAAAAAAAAATGAAAATAAATTTAAAAATGTGGAAATAATAAGTAAATAAAATAGTTAAATTACTTGAAAAGTAATTTAAAAGTTCAATAAATTAGGGGGTTATAAAATGTGTGGTCATATATCTATATATTATAAAAATAAAAAAGCTGATGAACTACTTATAAGACAATTAACAGAAAAGATACGACATAGAGGTCCAGATGATACTGGATATTTTATAAAAGATAATATTGCATTTGGATTTAATAGACTAAGTATAATAGATTTAGAAGGTGGTAATCAGCCATTTGAAAAAGAAAAGAGAACTATTATATTTAATGGTGAAATATATAATCACAATGAGTTAAGAGAGGGGTTAATTGGAAATAATGAATTTGCTACTAATTCCGATACTGAAGTTCTTTTAACATCTTATATTAATTATGGGGAAAAATGCGTAGATAAATTAAGAGGTATGTTTGCATTTATTATATATGATGAAGTAAAAAATATAGTATTTGGTGCTAGAGATCATTTTGGAATAAAGCCATTATATTATGTGAATAATGATGATTTTATAGCTTTTTCATCTGAATATAAGTCTTTAGTAACCTTATTTGGTAAGGTCAATGTAGACCAATCTGCATTACAAAATTATTTATCTTTTCAATATACACCTAACTATAACACCATTATTAATGAAATTAAAGAGGTTCCAAATGGAACATATTTTACAATAAAAAATGGCGATATAGAATTTAAGAAATATCATAACTTTAAATTTAGTAATAAGGATATAACTGCAAAGAATATTTATGATGTTGTAAATGACTCTGTAAAACATCATATGATAGCAAATGTTGAAGTGGGAACTTTTCTTTCAGGAGGAATAGACTCTACTATTGTCACAGCATTAGCAGCTAATATTAATCCTAAAATTAAGTCTTTTTCTATTGGATTTGATGTAGAAGGATATAATGAACTAACTATTGCAAAGAAAACTGCAGAATATTTAGGAATAGAAAATATATCAGTAAATGTATCTGAACAGGATTATATAAAAGCTCTTCCAAGTGTAGCTTATTATATGGATAATCCATTGGCAGATCCATCTTGTGTTGGTATTTATTTATTATCAAAAGAAGCTAGAAAACATGTAAAAGTAGTTTTATCTGGTGAAGGATCAGATGAGTTATTTGGAGGATATAACATTTATAAGGAATATTATAGTCTTAAGCCATTTTCATATTTACCAGAAGTAATAAAATGTGAAGTTAATAAGATAGCTAAATCACTTCCAGACATAAAAGGAAAAAATTATTTGTTAAGGGGTACTACTAAGTTAAAGGATAGATATATAGGTAATGCTAAAATATTTAGTAATGAAGAGGTAAAAAACATAATGTATAATTATGATAAAAATAATACTTATAGTAATATTTTATCTAATTTATATGAAGAGTGTGATAAGAATAATTATGATAATGTTACAACAATGCAATATATAGATATGAATACGTGGTTAGAAGGAGATATTTTATTAAAGGCTGATAAAATGTCTATGGCACATTCTTTAGAGTTAAGGGTACCATTTTTAGATAAAGAAGTTTTAAAGTGTGCTGAAGGTTTAACATTATCTCAAAAGATAAGTAAAAATAATACAAAGGTTTTATTAAGAGAAGCATTTAAGGATATAGTACCTCCTTATATGAAGGAAAAGAAAAAGCTTGGATTTCCAACTCCTATAAGAGTATGGTTAAAGAGTGATTTGGGGAGATATGTTAGAGAAATTATTAATAATGCAGAGGTGGATAAATTAATAAATAAGAAATATATAATTAATTTATTAGATGAGCATATTCGAGGTAAAAAAGATAACTCACGAAAGATTTGGACAGTATTTATGTTTTGCTTATGGTATCAAATATATATTGAAGGAAAGTCTGTAAGCGAATTAGAAGCGTATAATGATTCTAATAAAAATCATAGTAAGTGTAAATTAGCATAAGTTATATAGGTGGAGTAGAAAAGTAAATCTACTTCCCTTTTATTATGTCTAATATTAATAAATTGTAATAAGTGAATTTATATTAATGTAATATTTGGATTTTATAATAAGTGAGAGCCTAAATATTGCATTTAGTTACTCGAACTTACACCTATGAACAAGAGTGAGTAGTGTGTTGCATTATAAAATAGTAAAGAGGAGATTAAAAAAGATAGCTATAGTAATTTCATATTAACTATAATATTATTAAGGGGAGTATTTTTTTTAGCAGTTATAGTATTAATTTCATGATAAAAAATGGATTGCTGAAAGATTTAGTAATATAATAAAAAGTGCTATAAAATACACTGATATTAATGGTAGATTAAAGTTGTCCTTAAAGAAACGCTTATGTCTATTAGTATTACAATAAGTGATAATGGTGAAGGAATTAAAAAATCCAAACTTAAAAATATATTTAAGAGATTTTATAAGGGTAAAAATTCTATAAATTCTAAAAGTATAGAAATTTGATTATCATTAAGTAAAAAGATAATAGAAGCACATGCTTGTAGTATAACTGTAGAAAGCGAACTTGGAAAAGGAACAAATTTTAATATAATATTATTGAAAGTAATAGTATAAAGTAATAATATAAGGAGAAAAAAATATGACAAAAGATAAAATTGAAGAATTAAAAGAAAGTTTTGATACACTAGTAGAATTAGGAGTAATTTTTCACTATGGTAGTGAAGATATAGAACAAGGGGAAATTACTAAAATTGAATTTACTGAAGATGATACTGTTAAATTAGAATTAGATGAATATACTGAGGTTGAAGTTGATTTACAAGATTTTATAGAAAATCACTCAAAAGAAGGAAATAACTATCATACTTGGAATGCAAGTAGGGAATTTGATAATTTATTAGAGTCATAATAATAAAATGCGCATCGATAAAACGGTGCGCATATTTTAATTTGCTATTCAGATATAATGCTTTCTTCTGTATCTGTATCAGGAAGAGCTTGATCATCTTTAAGTCTAACGGATTCCATATGCCAGTGGCCTTTATCATCTTCAATAAAAGTTCCTATTAAATATGTTTTTTTATAGGGTTTTTCATAGGCAAAACCGTATGCTTCAATTTCTATTTTATTATCAACCTTCGATATTACGGACATAGATTCTACTTCTATTAATCTAAGAGACTTATCTTTCCAATGAGTAAAATAATAATCAACTGAATAAAGAAAATTAGAACATCTATAAGATACATACATATTTTTTATGGAGGTTCCTATAATAAATAATGTTAACAATAGAATGCCTATTGCAATAATTTTTCTATTTCTTTGTATTTTCTTTTTTTTATGATTGATTTTAATTAAATTTTGTTTTTTTACTGCAGAAACAGTGTTCATACGCTAACCTCCACAAAGAAATCTTTAAGGAAACTCCTACTATCTTTGTTGTAGGAGTACACTAAAGTGTACCTTTAACTTACCAAATTAAAATTTGGAGTTTCAGGCAAGTTCCATTAGCTAAATCAAGATTTAGAATCTCACTTATAATTATATATTACCATATTATGTAAATAAGTAAAGAAAATATTGTATATTTGGAATACTAACCATATAATTAAGATAAAACATTCTTTGTTTTAGGATGTGCATTTTACCAACTTTAAATAAACATTTTTAAATAAAATAATAAAAGTTTTATAATTATGTTTACTAAAATTAAATTCATAAAATGAATTTTAGTTTATGAATAGAAAAATGCCGATAAAGATAAGACGAAAAGGAGAATATTATTATGGATTATTCAAGCTTAATATTAATGGAAAGAGACAATGAAACAGGATTTGTAACAAAAGAACTTGGAAGCTATAAAGTTTCAGAAGGAGCAGAACATATAAAAGGTTTTTATGTTAAAGGAGATAATGTTTATATAAAATTTGATACAAATAAAGATGTTGAAGAATGGGAATACTCTGCAATATATGATGTATTTAATATGGAGTTATTTGAAAATGAAGGGTTTGAAATTGAAGAAGTTGAGGATGAATATAATCCAACATTTTTAATTAATTTTAAATATAAGGATGATCATGAATACATTGAAGAAAAATTATCTCTTTCTATAGAGTTAATAGAAGAAGCTATGGAAAAAGCCTTTAATGATATTGAAGGTAAAGAAGAAGAATACCAATAAAAATAGAAAGGAGATGCCTATAGAGATAGGCTGAAGGTGGGCTATGGAAAGTAAGGTTTTAAAGAAAAGAGAGGAAATACAAGAACAAGATAAGTGGAGTATTAATGAAATATACTCTAATGATGAGATTTGGGAAAAAGAATATAAAGAATTACAAGAAGAAGCACCAAAGCTTAAAGAGTTTGAAGGAAAGCTTGGAGACGGAGAAACTTTAATAAGATATTTTGAAGTAAATGAAAAGGTATCAAGAAAAGCAGAAAAAATTTATATTTATGCACATTTAAGATGTGATGAAGACACAAGTAATACAAAGTATCAAGCAATGATGAATAAAATTGATGCTTATATGGCTGAGTATGCTACTTATACAGCTTATGTGGTGCCAGAAATTTTATCTCTTCCAGATGGAACAATAGAAAAACAAATGGAAGAATTAAAGGGACTTGAACCATATAAGTTCTTATTAGAAAATATTCTAAAAGAAAAACCACACGTATTAGATAAAAAAGAAGAAGAGTTACTTGCTGCAGCTTCAGATTGTTTAGATGCACCATCATCTATACATAATATTATGACAAATGCTGATATGAAGTTTGGTAATATTAAAGATGAAGATGGAGAAGAAGTTGAGTTAACAGAAGGAAACTATTCTTCATTTATTAAATCAAAAGATAGGGAAGTTAGAAAAGAAGCATTTAAGGGATTATTCAAAGAATATAAAGCTTTTGAAAATACATTAGCAACAACTCTTTCTAGTTCAATAAAAGTATTTAATTTTGGAGCTAAAGTAAGAAATTATAATAGTGCATTAGAAGCATCATTAAAACCAAATGATATTCCTCTAGAAGTATATACTAATGCTATAAAAACTATAGATGATAATCTTTCATCACTTCATAGATATGTAGGATTAAAGAAAAAATTATTAGGTCTTGATGAGATGCATATGTATGATTTATATGTTCCTGTAATTGAAATTCCTAAGGAAAGAGTAGAATTTGATGATGCAGTTAAAATGGCAATTGAAGGATTACAACCTTTAGGAAAAGAGTATTTAGATATATTCCAAGAAGGAATTAATGGTGGATGGATAGATAAATATATAAATAAGGGAAAACGTGGTGGAGCATATTCATGGGGGGGATATGATACTAAACCTTATGTTTTATTAAATTATAATTATGAACTTAATGATGTATCAACTTTAGTTCATGAAATGGGTCACTCAATTCATTCTTATTATTCAAGAAAAGAACAAAGTTACTATTATGCAGGTTATACATTATTCTGTGCAGAAGTTGCTTCAACTACTAATGAAGCATTATTAATTCATCATTTAATAAATAAAGAAACTGATAAAAAGAAAAAGTTATATTTAATAAATCAAGAGTTAGAGCAAATAAGAACTACTGTATTCAGACAATTAATGTTTGCAGAATTTGAACTTTATACACATGAAAGTTTCGAAAAGGGTATTCCGTTGACAGCAGAAGACTATAATGCAAAATGGCATGAATTAAACGTTAAATATTTTGGACCAGAAATGGTAGTTGATTCTGAAATTGATGTTGAATGGTCAAGAATACCACATTTCTATAGTGATTTTTATGTATATCAATATGCAACTGGATATGCAGCAGCATCTGCTTTTGCTAAAAGTATATTAGATAAGGAACCTAATGCGGTTGAAAAATATGTTGGATTCTTAAAGAGTGGTGGAAGTGATTATCCAATAGAAATTTTAAAGAAAGCAGGAGTAGATATGACTACACCTAAGCCATTAGAAGCAACTATTGATAGATTTAATGAATTATTAGATATGTTAGAGAAAGAAATTTAATTATGAATAAATTAGAAAATAGTTTATTTAGTGAGCTAACAAAGCAAGCTGGGTTTTATATAAAGGATTATTATAGTGAAACTTTAAAAGAGAATAAATGGATAGCTATAATGGAAAATGAAGATTTTATTTATGCTGTAGTAGTATGTAAAAATAATGAAGAAAATTTTATATATTATGAAGCAATGAGTTTTTTAGAAAAGGTATATTCTAAAAAAATATCCCTAAATATAGTTATATGTACAGAAGAAAGCTATGAATCATTAATTCAACAAAGTTATAATAAATTAATTTATTCAGAAAAAGAAAAGCAAGTAGTTTACAGCGATAATAGCTGTAAACCACTTGTTTCTATACTTAATTATAGTATGGAAAAAGAAAAATTAAATAAATCAAAAGTAAAATATAAAGAAAACCTAGTTACTTATATATTAATATGTGTAAATATTTTAATTTTTATAATTACAGCTTTTTTATCTAAAAGCATATATAATATTGATTTATATACTCTTATAGCATTAGGAGCTAAAGTAAATGGTCTCATTAATAATGGACAGCCTTGGAGGTTAATAACATGTGCATTTTTACATGGTGGATTAGCTCATATAGCATTTAATATGTATGCACTTAAAATTATTGGATCAGAAGTAGAATATGTATATGGAAAAATTAAATATATAGTTATATATTTAATTTCAGCTTTAGGGGGCAGTATATTTAGTTATTTATTTAATGCTAATTCAATAAGTGTAGGAGCATCAGGAGCAATATTTGGACTTTTAGGAGCTATGATTATTTTTGGAATAAGACATAAAAATAAAATTGGAAAAGCATATATAATAAACTTATTTAAAGTTTTACTCATAAATATATTTATAGGAGTTACACTAAGTAATATAGATAATGGTGCTCATATTGGTGGGTTAATATTTGGATGTATTTCCGCTTTAGCAGTAAAAGATAAAAAATATGGTAATTTATAAAGGAGTATGTTGATGAATTTATTAGAGGATAAGGCTTTAAGATTAAATTTAATATCAATGGTATTATTAGTTGTTACAGCAATATATGATTTTATTTTTAGGGGTGGAGAAAAGCTTTTTAGAATAGGATTAATGGCAGCTACTTTATGGATAATGTATTTTGTTTATAAAAAAACCTTTTTAAGAAAAGCAAGAATAAGTTTTTATTTGATTTATTCTTTTATTATTGGGGCAATGTATTTAGGAAATGTATTTGATTTTTATATAATTATTCCTATGTATGATAAAATATTGCATTTATTATCAGGACTTATTATTGGATTGATAGGATATATATTATTTTTACACGTAAGTAATGGAAATATAGATAATTCATTTAAAAGGTATATGCCTATGTTATTTTCTATAATATTTTCTATTGCAGGTGCTGCAGTGTGGGAAATATGGGAATTTTCAACTGATCAATTATTAGGATTTGCATCTCAAAATAATAGTTTGCATGATACAATGTGGGATATAATATGTGGTAGTGTTATGGGCATTATTGCTAATATTCCGATTTATTTATATTATATAAAAGGAAAAAAAATAAAATTTATTGAAAATATAAATAAACAAATAAATGAAGATAAATAGATAGAGAGAGAAATAATATTTTTATTATTTCTCTCTTTTTTATCTTCTTAAGAAAACCTTAAGAAAAATAGTAGATAAATGTTAACAAAGAATTAACTTTATATAATAAATTTGTTATATAATAAGAGTATAATGAAGGGGGATATTAAAAGGTATAAAATATAAATAAGGAGAGTAAGTATGGTTAGTTTTTTTAAAATACTAGATAATAAAGGATTAAAGTACATAAGTGAGAGGTGTCGAAATAAAACATTTGATAGAATAATGCCTATTATAACTATGATGGGAAATTTAGGAATAATATGGTTAATCATATCAAGCGTAATGCTCTTAAAAGTTGAATATAGAATTATTGGAGTTGGTGTAATTTTAGCTTTGATATTAACTACAATAATTGGTGAGGGAATAATAAAACATATAGTTAAAAGAAATAGACCATTTAAAAATAATGATGAAAAATTATTAATAAATAAACCTATAACATATTCATTTCCATCAGGACATACAGCATCTTCATTTGCAGCTTTAGCAGTATTTTTACAAATGAATGGAAAGTTAGGATTAGTAGTGAGTCCTATTGCAACATTAATTGCATTCTCAAGAGTCTATTTAAAGGTACACTATCCAACAGACGTTATTTTTGGAATGATTTTAGGATTTACTTGTGGTATAAGTGTAGTTTCTTTTTTAGGAAGAATGGTTTTTTAATATTTAAAATTATATGATATAATAGTAAATTGATTACCGAGATAAATTATATTGGATAGTGTAAAGTTTCGTATGAAAAAATAGCCTATGGCTAATTTTTAATAAAAA
>OOCW01000687.1_pt1 | contig 30445 bp, 30 predicted proteins | sample 1671201 | NCBI WGS metagenome assembly OOCW01 (sample SAMN06348132, study PRJEB24527) | human gut metagenome | biome: human gut; feature: ankylosing spondylitis patient; material: feces | host: Homo sapiens | place: China | collected 2015-10
ATAATGTAATTTTTTTTTTAGAAAATAAAATAGTTACATAAAAAAGATAAGATTAAATAAATATTTTTTACATTTATAAAAAATATAATAATGAAAGTTTTTAAAATAAATATTTCAAAAAGCAAAAAAGTAATTAATTTACAAATTTAATTATATAAGCTAAAATTATTTAAGTAATAAAAAAATAATAAGGAGAAAAAATTATGAAAAAATTTTTAATCATAATATCATTTATGTTGTTAATGATTTTTGGAATAATTTCTTGTGGGAAAAATGAAGAAAATAATAAGCTAATGGATACAACTAATAATGAAGAGCAACAAATTGATAACAATAATGAAAATTTAGATCAAGATAATCAAGAAGAAGATACGGAAGAAGAAAGCAAAGTAGAAGAAAAAGAGATTGAATACATAAATATTGCACCAGAGGAAGTTAAAATTCCAATCCTTATGTATCATTCTATAAGCGATGATGACCCTAATAATAATTTACTAGTACCTCCGAGCATGTTTGAAGAGCAGATGGCATGGTTAGAAGCAAATGAATTTACTGCAATGAATTTAGATGAAGCATTAGAAGCTATGGAAACAGGAAAAGTACCTAAAAGACCTGTAGTAATAACATTTGATGATGGCTATTCTGATAACTATACTAGTGCTTTTCCATCACTAAAGAATCATGGGCTAAAAGCTACATTTTTTGTTATAACTGATGGAGTAGATAATGGATATTATATGTCTTCAGATATGTTAAAAGAAATGCAGGCAGCTGGAATGTCAATAGAAAATCATACAGCTAATCATTTAGAATTAGATAAGTTATCTAGAGCAGATGCTTATGATGCAATTAAGAGGGGACAGGATTTCCTAAGAAATAATATAGGATCAGATGCTAATTATTTATGTTATCCTGTTGGAAAATATAGTGATGAGACTATTGAAATCCAAAAAGAATTGGGAATTAAAGCTGCAACTACTACTCAAGGAGGGATAAGTTCTATAAATGATGGTTTACACAAATTAAAAAGGGTTAGAATATATCCAATGAGTATAGAAAGTTTTGCTTCAATATTTTCTGAGTATATTTATTAGACATAAGTTATAATATAATAAAATGAAATAATAAATATAATACTTTCGGAGGTAAAGTAATGGCTAAAATAACTAGTAGAAATAATGATTTATTAAGAGATTCTAGAAATAAGGTTTCACCAAAAGTTTATGATCTTTTAATTGATTTAGTTAATGAAGATAGAGAAGATTTAGCAGAAATGGCATTAAAGATAGACTATTTAATAGAATATGCAAATAGTGCTATTAAGGGAAAGGATTTTTCAGAGGCTTTAGAAACAGTACAAAGAGCAGAAGAAAGATTAAAGATGATAAAGAGAGCAAATTTTGATGTAAGTCATTTAGAATATTTAATTGAAGGTGTTAAAAAAAAGATAAGGAAGTAATCACTTCCTTATCTTTTTTTATATTATTTAGATTTTCTTCTATTATTACTTCTTCTTTTCTTGTTATTAGTTGAAACTTCAACGTTGACTCTTCTCTTGTTAATCTTTCCACCAGTACATTTTTCAAGAACTTGTCTATGAATTGTGTTATCTACATTAACAAATGCAAAGTTCTCCATTATGTCGATATCTCTTATTTGAGATGCTCCAACTTTAGCATTATTTTTTATGTAGTTTATTAGTGTCTTAATAGTTAATCCATCTCTTCTACCAGCAGAGAAGAATAATCTAACGTCATTTTCTTTGCTTGATGCAGGAGCTTCAAGTTTATCACTTGAATAATCAAAAGATAATTGATTTTTAAATTGACTTTGAAGTAATGAAGCAATTACTTTAATAGAATCGTGATTTTCAGTTAATTGAGTAGCAACATCTACAAATTTTGAATAATCTTCAGCTTCTATTATTGATGAAACTTCATTAGCCATTAATTCAAATTTAGCGTTATATATTTCTTGAACTGTAGGTATATTTCCTTTTTCGATATTACCTTTAGTTACATTCTTTATTTGCTTAAGGAATCCAAATTCTTTTGGAGTAATTATGCTATAAGCAGTACCTTCTCTACCTGCTCTACCAGTTCTACCAATTCTGTGAACATAAGATTCAATATCTTGAGGTAACTCATAGTTAAATACGTGAGTAACACCATCAACGTCAATTCCTCTAGCAGCAACATCTGTAGCAACTAAGAATTTTAATGAACCATTCTTGAACTTAGCAAGAGTTTTCATTCTTTGAATTTGAGACATATCTCCATGCATACCTTCAACCATGTATCCTCTAGCTTGCATTGCAGCAACTAAATCATCAACACCTCTTTTAGTTCTGCAGAAGATAATACCTGCTGATGGATTATCAAAATCTATTAATCTACAAAGAGCTTCTAATCTTTGAGAGCCATTAACTTCAAAGAAATTTTGTTTGATTGTAGAACCTGTCATTTCTTTTCTAGCAATAACTATATGTTGTGCATCTTCTTTTAAATATTTTTTTGATAATTTCTTGATTTGAGGTGGCATTGTTGCAGAGAATAATAAAGTTTGTCTTTCTTCTGGAATGCTCTTCATTATTTCTTCCATATCATCAATGAATCCCATATTTAGCATTTCATCAGCTTCATCTAATACTAGGAATTCTACTGATGATAAAGGTAAATTTCCTCTTCTTATATGGTCTAAAACTCTACCTGGAGTACCAACTACTATATTAGCTCTTTTTAAATCTCTAGCTTGAAGGTGAATTGGTGCTCCACCGTATACAGCAACGATGTTTAATTTTTCGTACTTAGTTAATTTTACTAATTCATCGTGAACTTGTATTGCTAATTCTCTTGTTGGAGCTAATATTATTGAGCCTATAGCATCCTTAATTTTTAAATTGTTTATCATAGGTAGACCAAATGCTGCTGTTTTTCCTGTACCAGTTTGAGCTTGACCTATAATATCATTACCCGAAAGGGCAACTGGAATTGCTTCGGCTTGAATTGGAGATGGAGTAGTAAAACCTAAATCATCAATAGCTTTTACTAAAGTCTCTTTTAAGCCTAAATCATTAAATGTTAAATTCGTCATATAGTATCCTCTTTTTTCATATATTTTTTATTTATTTCAAATTATTTAAATAATTATTTCTCATCAATCGACTTTATTAAGTATATAGCAAAAATATAATTAATGCACTAAGTATTTATTGTAAAATATGAAATACTTGTTTATTTTCAAAATAAGACAAAATGGTATTGTTTTCATTAAAGAATTTTAAAAAAAATTAAAAATACCAGAAAAATATAATTGACAATTAGCGAAAAATAGTTCAAAATATGCAATGGAAATAGTCATTACTTAAATTTTAAATATTGTGTTATTGTGTCATGGAGTATGTGGGAAGTTAGGTCTACCTATGTACTCTATTTTTTTGTAATGAAAAGACTCCTTCAGAGGAAGATATATGTCTATATGATTAAAAGATAAAAAAGGTGAGTTATTTTTAACTCACCTTTTAAAATACATTAAGAAATTTTTGAAGCTATTATACTTTGAACAGTTTTAGGTAATATATCTTGTTCTTCTTTAGTTAAATTTGCAGTTTCAATTGCTGGATGGAAATAAAGATTAACAGTTGCAGGTTTAATCCAAGGACCATTACCGTGTTCCATTATTTTAAAAGATCCATCCATAGTTACTGGAACTATAGGGCATTTTGACTTAGTAGCTAGTTTAAAGCTACCAGCTTTAAATTCTTTTATTGGACCTCCCTTACTTCTAGTTCCTTCAGGGAATATTACAATTGAGTGTCCAGCTTTTAGATTTTTAATTCCATTGATTATTGCTTCACCTGATTTTCTAAGATTACTTCTATCCATAAAAACGCAGTGGAGGAAATTCATCCAAGTTCTTACTAGTGGAATTTTTTCAACTTCTATTTTTGAAATAAATCCAATTACTTTTGGAATTTGAGTAATATATATTGGTATATCAAAATTACCTTGATGATTACCTACAAATAATACTGTTTTATCTTGGGGAATGTTTTCTATTCCGTGAACATTAACTTTAACCCCAGCTAATTTTAGTAATGAATTTGCCCAGAGATTAGTGCATTTATATATTAAGGCTTCACTTTCTTCAATTCTATTTTTCTTAATTAAGTATTTAACTCTAAATATGAACGGTGTACTAATTATTAAGCTTAATACAAACCATATAAACCAAATTATAGTTCTTATCATTAATTTTTCACTCCTCAAAATTTTAAATATAAATAAAGTATACTATAAAATATACGTTAAAAGTAATATTTTTGAAATATAAAATATTAATAAACTAAATATGTACAAAGTCATATATTAATTAAAGATGAGAGAATTTTTTATATGAGGTATGTATAGTGAGTAAGTTTCAACCAGAAAAATTAAATGTAAGTTATAAAGATGAAATAAGAACAAAGACTTTTTTATTTCCAAGAAAGTATACATTAACACATTCAGATGAAAGTGGTGAGTTATTTTTATCAATAGGAAAAAACTATGATTTTGATCAGATTAATTACAATATTAGAGATGAAGTTTTAGGAAGTTGGGAAAAGGATGATAAAGAGTATTTACTTATTACATTAGAAGTTGATAATGGTGATGATATTAGCAATACAATTAAGAGAGATAAAATATTTAGGCAAGAGATTGTTTTAGCATTAATGGCCATAGTATACGGAGATAATTTATTTTTTGAAAATAATAAAGAATTATATGAGGCCCCTGTTAGAGTAAAATTTAACTCAAAATTTAGTGAATATGACACATTAGAAGATTGGGGAATGGTAAAAGATTATAAATATAATTTGGACAGGTACAATAATGAATTACCTAATTATAAGTTTAATCCATTTCCAATATTACCACCAGTACAGACTCCAGGATATATAAAGGCTATTAATGAGAAAAAAAGAAAAGAGATAATGCTATAGAGATGGCATTGATAACTATATTAGATAAATATATAAGTAGTGAGGTATATACTTTGTTTGGAAATAACACTCCTTATTGCATAAAGAAATCAGAAATAATAGATGCAAAGGTTGTAAATACTTATGGGCCTTGCAGAGAGGAATACGAAATAGTCATTGGACTTAAAGTTGGTAAAAGACCACCTTTTTATAATAATATGATAATAACATTTTTAATTGATGAAAATGGAGTTAAAATAAAAAACGTTAAAAACCCTAAGTATAAGTAGAAAAAATTGACATATACTAAATGTTGTAATAAAATAAATATATAATTTAAAATGCGTGCTCTCATAGTTCAATGGATAGAATAGTCCCCTCCTAAGGGATAGATACAGGTTCGATTCCTGTTGGGAGTACCATGTATATAAAAAACGACTTGCCTTAATTGGTAAGTCGTTTTTTATATTTTTATTTAGATTTTTTTTCTAAAAAGTCTTTTGATTTTTCTAATACTATTATTACTACTCCACCTATAATGAAGAATATCCAGCTGAAGCTTGAAAGATTCATTGCAGGCTTTGGAACTTCTAATGTTGTAGGTCCCATAAATACTGCATAAATTGAACCAAGCATTAAACCTAAGATTAAGTAAATCATTGCAGATCTATATTTATTTAATAAAAATTTAATTATCTTTATAGTACTTAATATTCCTACGATAACCCCTAGTCCAAAAATTATAAGCACTGGTAAGTAAGAAAAGTTTAAAGATAAAACTTCTTTTATTGCACTTATAATTCCAGTATAAAGTCCAAATATTAATAATAAAGTTGATCCTGATATACCAGGTAAAACCATAGCTGAAATTGCAATCATTCCAGCAATAAATACAAATATACCAATACTAAAGTTCAAATGCTCTAAAGAAAGGTTTAATCCACCATTAGATCCTGATGGGTTAAAGTATGTAATTAAACCAACAATTAAAGCTCCAATTACAGTAAATATAATATTTTTGTATTTACCAACTAAAGAGTCTCTTTCTTCTCTCATTATTAATGGAATTGCAACTATTATAAAACCTGTAAATAATGAACTTATACTGTAAATATGTTCATCAAATATAGAAGATAATATTAGTACAGATAATATCATACCTGTTACCCAACCAATTCCTAATTTGATTAAGAAGATTAAAGATTTTTTCTTATCTTCTGTACTATTTTTTGATATTAAAGAATTTAATGAGCCTATAAAGTCATCATAAAATCCTAAAATAAAAGCAATAGTACCACCCGAAACTCCAGGTACGCTATCGGCTAGAGCCATAAAGAAACCTCTGATAAAATTAATAATAAACACAATATCACCTCAAAATAAATATGTTAAGTATAAAATAAATATACTAAATACAGAAAATACTTAGTATAATTGTATAAAAATTATATTATAAATACAGAAAAAACACTAAATATTTTTTCTGAAAAAAAATGTAAATTTTATGTTTATTTATTGGTAAATTATATCATATAGTATCAACCTATGATATAATAAATATTAAAATATTTTATTAAATTACTAGGAGTGTGATTTTTTTGGAACCCAGTCAAGTGTGGCAGATAATAGTACTTATAATTTTACTTGTATTGTCTGGATTTTTTTCAATGTCAGAAACAGCACTTATGGCACTAAGTAAAATAAGAATAAGACATATGGTGGAAGAGGGAGTAAAAGGCGCTAAATTAGTTGAAAAATTAACAGAGGACCCAAATAAGTTGTTAGGAGCCATATTAATAGGTAATAATATAGTTAATATTTTAGCTTCATCATTAGCTACAACATTATTTGTTTCATTAGTAGGACCAAGTGGTGTTGGAATAGCAACAGCTGTAATGACTGTATTAGTACTTATATTTGGAGAAATAACTCCAAAATCAATAGCAAAACAAAAATCAGAACAGGTATCATTAAAGGTAAGTAAGCCAATAAGCATAATAGTAAAATTATTTAAACCGTTTATAGGTATATTTACTTTTATATCAAGTGGCTTTATAAGATTATTAGGCGGAGATCCAAAGGCAAGTGAGCCATTTATAACAGAAGAAGAATTAAAAACAATGGTTGGTGTTAGTGAAGAAGAAGGTGTCCTTGAAGATGTGGAAAAGGAAATGATATTTAATGTATTTGACTTTGCTGATTCACAAGCTAAGGATGTTATGGTACAAAGAGTTGATATTGTAGCAGTTGATTCTGAGGCAACTTATGAAGAAGTATTAGATGTTATAAAGACAGAGCAGTTTTCAAGAATTCCAGTATATAATCAAACTATAGATGATATAGTTGGGATATTATATGTTAAAGATTTAATTATAGCAGGTCAAAATAAGGATGGATTTAAAGTAACTGACTATATGAGAGAACCTTATTATACATTTGAATTTAAGAAAATCAAAGAATTATTTAATGAAATGAAAAAGACAAGAAATCATATTAGTGTAGTTTTAGACGAATATGGTGGAACTGTTGGAATAGTGACTATAGAAGACCTAATTGAAGAGGTTTTTGGTGATATAGAAGATGAATATGATGATTACGAAAATGAAATAGAAGTAATTAAAGAAGATGAATATGTTGTGGATGGAAGTGCAAAATTAGATGACATAAGTGAATTAATTGGAGTAAATATGGAGTCAGAGGAATTTGATTCTGTTGGTGGATTAATAATAGGTGAATTAGGACGCTTCCCAGAAAATAAAGAAGAGGTAAATCTAAATAATATTAGATTTGTAGTGGAAGAAGTAGATAAAAACAGAATAAAAAAAGTAAGAATTTACACATAAATTAATTTTTAATTATAAAGATTATAAAAAAGTGGTGAGTGACAAATATAAGATAGAAAGTAGTTTGTCATTTGCCATTTTTAGTTTATATAAAAATTGAAAGGTTAAACATACATAATAGCTAAGGAAGGAGCTAAATAATGAATTATATGGAAATTGCTTTGGAGGAAGCAAAAAAAGCTTATTCTAAAGGTGAAGTTCCTATTGGGGCAGTTATAGTAAAGGATGGGGAGATAATAGCTAGATCACATAACTTAAAAGAGACTTTAAAATCCGCAATAGCACATGCTGAAATTTTAGCGATTGAAGAGGCTAGTAAAAGAATTGGTGATTGGCGATTAAATGGAGCTGAAATGTACGTGACGTTAGAACCTTGTTCTATGTGTGCTTCTGCAATAGCACAGTCTAGAATATCTAAGCTACATATAGGAACATTTAATAAAGATATGGGAGCTTGTGGGACCATATTAAATATCTTGGACTATGATATTTTTAATTCCTATGTAACTATAAATTGGTGTTATAATAAAGAGTGTAGCGAATTAATAAGTAAATTCTTTCATGAGAGAAGAAAATAAAGTTAAATCAAAAGGGGAGAAGGTAGGAAATGAATCCAGTAGCATTTGAAGTTTTTGGAATGCCAATAAGATGGTATGGAATTATTATTGCAAGCGGAGTTTTAGTAGCATTTTTTGTATCATATCTACTTGCAAAGAAAAAAGGCTTAGATTTTGATATTATTACAGATGGATTCTTATGGAGTTTTCCATTTGCAATAATTGGGGCTAGGTTATATTATGTTGCTTTTGAATATAAGAATTATCATTCATTTATTGATGTAATAAACATAAGAAATGGTGGTATGGCAATACATGGTGGACTTATTGGAGGATTATTAGTTGCATATATATTTACTAGAGTAAAGAAGATAAATTTCTTTGAATATATTGATGTAATAATTCCCGGAGTTATATTAGCTCAAGCAATAGGTAGATGGGGAAACTTTATGAATCAAGAAGCTCATGGAGGACCTGTTTCAGAAGCCTTTATAAGTAAATTCCCGAATTTTATACAACAAGGAATGCTTATAAATGGAACTTATTATCATCCAACATTTTTATATGAATCTATATGGGATTTACTTGTTTTTGGAATACTAATATTTATTCTTTACAAGAAGAAAAAGCAGCATGGAATTGTTTTAGGTAGTTATATGGTTCTTTATTCATTAGGAAGATTTTTCATAGAAGGATTAAGAACAGATAGTTTAATGTTCTTTGGATTAAGAACAGCACAAATAATTAGTATAATCGGTATGGTTATTGGAGTTATAATAATATTTATAGCCAATAGAAATAGTAAGAAAAAGCTTATATAATGTCTAAAAATAAAGTGGAGCAGCCTTTGAAAAGGGCATCTCCACTTTATTCATTTATGGAAAAATTATAAAGAAAATCTTTTTATTGAACTACAATAATATTTATGTTAAAATGAGAAAGTATCAATACTAGGTACAAAATAAAAATAAATTATTTTTTGAATTTATTTTTTATCTTACGGTATGGAGAGATGTCCGAGTGGTTGAAGGAGCACGCCTGGAACGCGTGTATAGGGGAAACTCTATCGTGGGTTCAAATCCCACTTTCTCCGCCATAGCCGTGCTAGATGGGGAGTTAGCGGTGCCCTGTAACCTGCAATCCGCTACAGCAGGATTTAATTCCTCACCTAGGCTTTAATCTGTTTGGTCTGCCCTATGCAAGTGATGTTGAGGGCCGGGTCCCACGCGACGTAAGACTGTGAACCTCGTCAGGTCCGGAAGGAAGCAGCGATAAGCAGCCCCTGCGTGTGACGTGGATCAATCTTGCCTGAGTTAACTACATAGGTAACGCTTATAGATTACTGTCGAAGTGAGGTGCACGGTTTTAAATTATCCTTTCTTTTAGAAAGAAAGGCTTTTTTAATGTTTATAATGATTTTGATTTAAATTATACTGATGATTAAAAATAGAGTAAATCTAATTATCATCATGAAATTTTACTAATTACGGTTACTCTTCAATAGGATTAACAATATAGGACAAAAAAACAATAGGACAGAAAAATAGGGAAATTTCGTTAGAAATATCCCTATTTTTCTGTCCTTTTTAGATATAAATTAATAAAAAAGTAGTTTTAAATTACATGTAATAATATAGATTTGCCAGTAATAAGTCGGACTAATGCAAGTTGAAAGTTTAAAAAATTGCATTTTATATAGAAAAGTATTGTAAAATTATATTAAAATGAAATATAATAAAAATATAAAATGCAAAAAAAGATTAAGGGGGCTATTTAAAATGAGAAAATTTCCAACTTCAATGATGACACAACATCCTGATAATGTAGAAAAATACATATCAATTCAACAAGAGCCGGCGGAAGCTATAGAAGGATTAACGCCTCAAGATAAAGGTGGACTTGGAATAGATGAAATAATGATAGACTTTGAGGGAAAATTAACTCCATATCATCAAACATCTCAAGTTGCATTAGGGTTAATCGGTAATGATGTGATACCGGGAAAAGATGTTAGAATAACACCTAGAATACCAAATGCAAATAAGGAATCTGTATTTAGACAATTAATGAGTATAATGTCTATAGTAGAAACAAATGCACAAGCATATCAGCTAACTGGTGTACAAGCTATTAGAGAGGTTGTAGTTCCAATGGTTGAAACGGGACAAGAAATTTCGGAGTTCCAGGATAGAGTTAATTCTGTTATAGAATTAGGCAATAAGAATTATCCAGTAAAATTTGAAGAAAATAGTGTGAGAATAATTCCATTAGTAGAGGATGTTCCAGCATTAGTTAACGTTGATAAGATATTAGATGAATTTTATCATATATCAGAAGAAAAGGGCCATAACATAGATTATTTAAGATTTATGATAGCACGTTCTGATACAGCTATGTCTTATGGATTAATATCAGGAGTACTTTCTGTTGTTATGGCTGTAGATAAGGCTTATAAATGGGGTAAAGAACATGGGGTAGAGGTAGCTCCAATATTAGGATGTGGGTCTCTTCCATTTAGAGGTCATTTTACAGGTAGAAATATAGATAAAATATTACAAACATATGCTGGAGTAAAGACATTTACTTTCCAATCAGCCTTAAGATATGATCATGGTGAAGAGGAGACTAAACAAGCTGCTAGAGAGCTTAAAGAGAAGGTTGATATGTATGAGCCTAGAAACTTCTCAGAAGAGGATATAGCATTAATGAAGGAGTTTATAGGAATATTATCTAAGCATTATTTAACTACGTTCTTAAAAGTAATAAATACTGTTTCATTTGTGTCTGACTTTATTCCAAAGAATAGAGATAGATTAACTAAGGCCAAGACAGGATTAGAGTATAATAGAGAAGTTGCTAATCTTGATAATATAGCAAACTTAGTAAGTAATGAAGAATTAAAGAAAGAGATATTAAGTATAGATAATTCTGTTGAATATGCTGTGCCAAGAGCAATATCATTTACTGGAGCCATGTATACATTAGGTATGCCACCAGAGCTTTTAGGTATGGGTAGAGGACTTAAGGAAATAAAGGATAAGTTCGGACAAGAAGGAATAGATAAATTATTAGAATTCTATCCTATGTTAAGAGAGGACTTAGGATTTGCAGCTAGATTTGCCAATGCTGGAGTTAGTAAGAGAATAATTGATGAAACTGCAAGACAAGAATATAAAGAAGATATGAAGTATGTTAATGAAATATTAGATTTAGGATTAGACTATGAGTTTATGAATGATAATGAGTTCTATCATACTTTATTAAAGACTACAAGACCAATAATAATGCATTTAATAGGTTTAGAGACTGATATAATTCAAAGTAAGACTGAAGAGTTAAAGATTCTAAATGAGTGGATTATTAGAATGGGTAAGGTTAGAGGAAGTATTGGATAAAATTAAGAAGTAAAAGCAAAAAAGTCGGCAAAGCCGACTTTTTTGTTTTTTAGTAAATATACTATTTTCTTACTAAATCGATGAATTGATATTTTAATCCGTTTTTTTCACAAGTAAATATTTCTGATTCAAAATCCACAGTAAATTCTTTAAAATCTATTTGTGGAAAACTTGTATCTCCGTCAAAAGATTTAAAAACTTTTGTTAAAAACAACTTATCCACATTGTGGATAAGTTGTGCGTAAATTTCGCCTCCACCTATAATAAATGCGGTTTCAGATGAATTCTTATATTTGTTGATAACTTCAGACAAACTGTGGATAACTTCTACATTTTCGTTATCCACAGTATAGTTTTTATCTCTTGTGATTACAACATGTTTTCTATTAGGTAAAACACCAGGTAAAGATTCAAAGGTTTTTCTACCCATTACAATTGTATTGCCTGAAGTAATTGATTTGAATCTTTTTAAGTCTTCTGGGATATGCCATAAGAGCTTATTATCCCCACCTATAATATTATTTTCTGCTACAGCAACTATAATAGAAAGCATTAAACGGATACCTCCATTTTTATTGCTGGATGATATTTATAATCTATAAGTTTAATATCATCTGCTGTAAAGTCGTAGAAATTAGTTATTTCAGGATTAATCCAAAGCTTAGGAGCTTCATACGCATCATTAGCTCTAGTTAATTGAAGTTTCATTCCTTCTACTTGGTTTTCATATATATGTGCGTTATTAATTACATGAGTAAATAAGCCAGGTTTAAGGCCTGTTACTTGTGCAATTAAATGAACTAGCACTGCATATTGTGATGTATTAAATGGTACACCTAGTGGTATATCTCCGCTACGTTGTACAAGCATACAATTTAATCTACCATCGGTAACATCCCACATAGTCATGAAACAACATGGTTGAAGGGTCATATGGGGTAGGTCTTCTATATTCCACATAGTCATAAGCATTCTTCTATCTTGAGGATTTGTTTTCAAGGTCTCAATAAGCTTATCAATTTGATGGAACTTAGCTATTTGATAACCATAGCCTCTACCAATAGTATTATTTTCATCAACCCATTCATCCCAAATATGAACATTTTGTTCTTGTAACTTAGTTACGTCATTAGATTGATCCCTATAAATCCATAACATTTCTTTTACAGCAGTTTTAAATGCTACAAATTTAGTTGTTAGAATAGGAAATTCCTTTTCTAAATTAAATTGCATTACTTGATGAGGCAACTTATATGTTGGCATACCAGTTCTATTGTTGTCATAGTAACCATTATTTAAAATGTCTTCTACTATGCTTAAGTATTTTTTATCATATAGACTCATCTCAACACCTCCTAAAATGTATATTATCTATTTTACTATAAAATTCTCATTATACTACAAAATTCTAAAGTAAAAAATGAAGAAATTTATATAAAAAAATAATATTAAACCTAAAATAGTAGAAAAATAACGAAAATAGTTAAAATAATAACAATAATATGTAAAATAAATACAATAAAATGTTAAAAAAATAACAATATAAAAGGAAGTAAATATATTGAATAGAAATGAAAAGAAAAATCCTTTAAGAAAAATGTATAAAAAATGAATAAATATACGAGAGAGTAAATTTAGCGTTTATTCATGTTAGTATATGAAGTTTCTTATAAATAATACATAGGGAGTTTAAATCAATAAAAGGGGAAAAATCTTTAACTATTAATAGAATTTGGGTATAATAAAAAATAAGCGACTACGCAAAAGAGAGGTGAGTATAGTGGCATATACAGCTTTATATAGAGAATGGAGACCAAGGACATTTTATGATGTTGTAGGTCAAGAACATATTACAACAACACTAAAGAATCAAATTTTAAATAATAGAATTGCTCATGCGTATCTTTTTTGTGGAACTAGAGGAACGGGAAAGACCTCTACAGCAAAAGTATTTGCAAAAGCACTTAATTGTCTTAATTTAAAAGATGGTGAACCATGTAATGAGTGTGAAATGTGTAGAAAGATAAATGAAGGTTTAGCTATAGATGTTACAGAACTAGATGCAGCTTCAAATAATGGTGTTGATAAAATTAGAGATATAATTGATGATGTTAAATATCCACCGCAAGAAGCAAAATATAAAGTTTACATAATGGATGAGGTTCATATGCTATCGGCAGGTGCGGTTAATGCCTTTTTAAAAACATTAGAAGAACCACCGAATAATGTAATATTTATTTTAGCAACAACAGATCCACAGAAGTTACCTATTACTATTCTTTCAAGATGTCAAAGGTTTGACTTTAAAAGAATAAATAATGGTGAAATAACAGCAAGACTTAGAAAAATAGTAAACGATCAAAATGTTTTAGCAGATGAAAGAAGTTTAAACTTAATTGCTAGAGTTTCAGATGGAGCAATGAGAGACTCATTAAGTATATTAGATCAAGCTATTTCTATGGGAAATGGAAATGTTGATTACAATACTGTAGTAAGTATGTTAGGTTTAGTTACTAATGAGCACTTATTTAATTTAGTTAATGCAATTATTCAAAGAAGTGTAGAAAAAAGTATAGAAATCATAGAAGATGTAATATATTCAGGAAAAGATATATATTTATTTATAAAAGATTTAATTGCTCATTATAGAAATTTACTTATGGTTAAGGTAACTAATAATCCTGAAGAAGTATTAGATATGTCAGAAGAAAACATTGCTTTAATTAAAGAGCAAGGTGCACGTTTAAGAGCAGAAGAAATAATGAGATGTATAAGAATACTTCAAGAGGCAGAAAATAATGCTAAGTTAAGTAAACAAGCAAGATTATATTGTGAATTAGCTGTTATTAAAATGTGTAAGATAGAGTATGATACTTCAAATGAAGTAATGCTAACTAGATTAAATAAGCTAGAGGAAAGTTTAAGAAATGGTAGCATTAAAGTTGCTACTGCATCAAAAGAAGTTGCACAGATAAGTAATAGTAAACAAGTTAATACTATGCCTAATAAAAAGGTAGTTAAGGAGCAATATAGTAATGAAGGAAATGTTGGTGAAAATCCAGATTCTAAAATTACTATAAATGATGTTAAAAAGTCTTGGAAAGATATAATAGAAAGATTTAAAGCTAGAAGAGAAATGATAATAAGCTCTTTAATTATGATAGGAAAACCAGTAGATTGTTCTAATGGAGTAATTACTGTAGAGTTTGATAGTCAAAATGAATTTGCTAAGAATAGGTTAAGTGAAGCTAAAAATAGAGATGTTATAAATGATGTTTTCTTTGAAATATTTAGAGAAAAGGTTAAAGTTAATTTTGTAGTTCAATCTGATGATAATAATGGAAAAAGTACAGAAGATATTTTAAGAGATGCATTAGGTGATGAGCTAATTGATTTTATAGATGAATAAAAGTATATGCTTACTTTATTCTAGTAAATATTACAGAAATACTATATAATAAAAAATAGATTTAGTTATTTAAAGGAGGATATTTTATGGCAAGAGGTGGATTCCCAGGAGGTTTCGGGGGAGGAAATATAAATAACTTAATGAAGCAAGCTCAAAAGCTTCAAAGAGATATGGAGCAAGCACAAAAAGAACTTGAGACTAAAGAATTTGAAGCATCAGTTGGTGGCGGTGCTGTTTTAGTTAAGGTTAACGGAAAGAAAGAAGTTTTATCTATAAATATAAAAGAAGAAGTAGTAGATCCAGATGATGTTGAAATGTTAGAAGATTTAGTGTTAAGCGCAGTTAATGAAGCACTAAAGAAAGCAGATGAAGAAACTTCAAATAAAATGGGTAAATTAACTGGTGGCTTAAACATACCAGGAATGTTTTAGGACATAGGGGCTGTTTTTTTAAACAGTCCTTCATTTTTGAAAAAATACTGTAAAGTAATACTTTTTTAGTAAGAAAATAATAGAAAGTGGTGTAATTATGGATTTTTATCCAGTGGCTATAGAAAAATTAATTGAAGAATTTGCAAAATTGCCAAGCATTGGTCAAAAGACAGCACAAAGACTTACATTGCATATTTTAAATTTGCCTGAAGAAGAAGTTAAAGAATTTGCTACTGCATTGGTAAAGGCTAGAGGAACTATAAAGTATTGTTCTGTATGTGGAAATTTTACTGATAAAGATCCTTGTGCAATATGTGGAAATCCAAATAGAGATAAGAATGTTATCTGTGTTGTAGAACAACCTAAAGATATTATGACAATGGAAAAGGTTAAAGAATTTAATGGTGTATATCATGTTCTACATGGAAATCTTTCTCCAATGCAAGGGAGAGGCCCTCAAGATATTAAAATAAGAGAGCTTGTTGCAAGAATGAGTGCAGATATTAAGGAAGTTATAATTGCAACTAACCCAAATGTTGAAGGGGAAGCAACAGCTATGTATATATCAAGAATACTTAAGCCATTAGAAGTTAAAGTTACAAGAATAGCATCTGGTTTACCTGTTGGTGGAGATTTAGAGTATGCTGATGAAGTAACACTTTCAAAAGCTCTTGAAGGTAGAAAAGAAATTTAAAAAACTGCTTCATAAATAAAATTAAGAGTTGCCGTTAGCAACATTAAGAAGTTAAGGAGTTTAATATAGCTATAGCTAATTAAACTTAATTAAGAGTTTGCATTTGGCAAACATTAAAAAATAAGCTTTTAATTTATTTTTTCCTTAACTAGTTATAAATATCTTAATGTTGCCACAGGCAACTCTTAACCATTTTAAACAAAAGAAGTGTAGTTCAAAACTTAATTTCTTAATTTCTTAATTTAAATATTTACTTGAAATAATATTTATTATTTTAATAATGATATGCAACACCAATACTTCCAGGACCTACATGTAATCCTATAATAGGGCCTATTGATTGGATTTTTACATTATCTAATCCTAAGCTGTTTTTAAGTCTATCTGCAAGTTCTTGACCTTCAGATTCACAATTTATATGGTGAACTATAATTCCTTTTATTGGTGACTTTGAATTTTGTTCTAAAACAGTATTAACTATTTTATCAATAGCCTTTTTCTTTGTCCTTACCTTAGTAAATACAGTAGTTTTACCATCTTCAACTGTAAGTATAGGTTTTATTTGAAGTAATGAACCAAATAAAGCTGCAGCACCACCAATTCTACCACCTTTTTTTAAGTAATCTAAAGTTTCAGGCACGAATATAAATTTACTATTTTCTATAACATTTTTTGCGATACTTACTACTTCATCTAAAGATTTATTTTCATTTGATGCTTTAGCTGCCTCTAACACAGCAAAACCAGCTTGCATACAATTACTTCTAGAATCTATCATCACTATTTTTGCATTTGGATAATTTTCAAGAATCATATTTTTTACTAAGTTTGATGTTGAAAATGTACCACTCATATCTGAAGATAAGAATACTCCTACAACATCATGACCGTCTTTTACTAGAGATTCTACTGTACTATATAATTCTTCAATACTAGGTTGAGATGAAGTTGGAATTGTTGGAGATTTAGCCATTTCATTATAAAACCAATCATTTGATAAATCAGTTTCTCTATAACTGTTACCATTAAGTAAAACGTTTAAAGAAACTATAGAAACATTATATTTATCTATGTATTCTTTGGGTAAGTAGCAAGTACTATCTGCTATTATTTTTATACTCAAAAATAAACACCTCCGATTAAATTTAATATTATTTAAGGTATTATATCAAAGAATTGAAATTAAGTACAGAAAATATATGTTAATAATTTGAAATTGTGAATATATATAGAAATATGTTTTGAATAAGATTCTATTAATATGGAAAGTATCTAGATAAGTACTTTTAGGAGGTAGAACATGAATATAAAAAATGTATTAAGTCTAATTTTAGTAAAATATAATAATGACGATAGAATTAGCGATAAGGTACTAGAAGAAATACAGGAATCCATTAGAGAAATGGAAGCTGCAGAATCTATGTTCAATAGTGTAGATGATCCTAAATTAATAGAAGCTGCTATTTATAGAGAAGAAGCTGCAAAAAAGAAATTTGATTATTTATTATCTGTAGCTAAAGAACAATATTCAAGAGAAAAGATAGAATCAAATGAAGAAATGGAAATATAATGAATATTGCTATATAATATAAAATAATATAGTATTGTATTATTTTATATTATATAGGGGGTTATAAAATTGAGTGCTGAAATGATTATTTATGCTCTAGTTGGATTAGCAATTTTATTTTTGATTATAAAACTATTAAAATGGCCTATTAAAATATTAATTAACGGAATAGTAGGAATTATATTATTATATGCCGCAAATTACATAGGTGAATATTTTAATTTTTATATAACTATTAATCCTATAACTGCTCTTATTGCAGGATTTTTAGGTATTCCGGGAGTTATATTTTTAGTGATTTTTCAATTGTTTTTTTAAGATATAATTTATAATTTTAGTTTATAGAATAATTTAAAAGAAAATATTTTTTAATAAATTTAGAGGGGATATTGGAATATTTTAATTAAGATTTCGAATTTTACTTAAAGAGATAGGGAATCTTCATGAATAATGAAGATTCCCTAAATTTATATAGACGGGAGTTAGAAGATTTTCTTAATTGCCATAAGCGAAAAGCTTCTGCACACTATATAGTATTTAAAATAACAAAAAATGTTACAAACTTTAGAAATAAATTAGGGTGTAAACACTACATCCGTTTACACCCTTTATATATAAATGATACACTAATATAATTAATGTATCGTCTATACTATTAATATAACCATTTGAAATATAAATATGTATTGAAATTAATACTAAATAAATTTATAACTTTACTTATAGGAGGAAGAAATTATGCCAGCAGGAAACGGAGTTAATTGTAAGTACTGTCCAGAATTCGAGAAGAAAAGATGTAATGGAGATGACAAGGGATGCTTATGTTATAAATGTCCAAGACATTTAGGGCAATGCAAGTGTGTCAAATATTGTAGAGAAACAGAATCAATTTTAATTTTTGATGAGGATTATAATGAGGGCTATTAAATAGTCCTCTATTTTTTTGCGAAATATTATAATTATTATCACATTATTCTATTTAAATAAATAAAATATTAAAGTATAAATTTCTTTAATATTACGTTAATTAGATTAGTAAAAATTCACAAAAAACATATTAATTTATAAAAAATTTATAAAATATCACAAGGGAATAGTTGTATAAAATGTAAATTAGTAGTAAAATATCAAAAAGCAATAAATAAAAACTATAATAATTTTAATTGGGGGGTTGGAAATGATAAGAGTATTGACTAATGACGGTTTACAAAAAGGGGCTATTAATAAACTGACATCATTAGGATTTGAAGTAGTTAACAATCATTATGATAAAGATGAATTAGGTACTGCTTTAAAGGACTTTGATATTCTAGTTATTAGATCTGCAACAAAGGTTACTGCGGATATTTTAGATAAAGCACAGGGAGGAAAGCTTAAACTTATAATAAGAGCAGGAGTTGGAATTGACAATATAGATGTTCCTTATGCTACGCAAAAAGGTATAGTTGTGAAGAATACTCCTAATTCAAGTTCTGAATCAGTTGCAGAATTAGCAATTGGCCATATGTTTGCACTAGCAAGATTTATAGCTATTTCAAATTGTACTATGAGAGATGGACAATGGAATAAGAAACAATATGAGGGTATAGAGCTTGGTGGAAAAACATTAGGAATTGTAGGTATGGGAAGAATAGGTAAGGCTTTAGCTAAAAAAGCAGAAGCATTAGGTATGAAAGTTGTATACAATGACATGTTTGGAAAACAAGCTGAATTATCATATGAATTTTTACAGCTAGATGAACTTTTAAGGACTTCAGATTTTATATCTTTACATGTTCCTTATGATAAAAACAAAGGGTCTTTAATAGGAAAAGATCAATTTGATATTATGAAGGATGGAGTTTATTTAATTAATTGTGCTAGAGGAAAGGTTGTTGAAGAAGCAGCCTTATTAGAGGCTTTAAATAGTGGAAAAGTTGCTGGTGCAGGAATAGATGTTTTTGAAGAAGAACCTACTAAAAATGAAGTATTAGTAAATCATCCTAAGGTAAGTGTAACTCCTCATATTGGAGCTGCTACGAAAGAGGCTCAAGAGAGAATAGGAGAAGAAGTAGTTACTACTATATCTGATTTTGTAGCTAATAATTTAGTAACTATATAATTTTACAGTTATAGGAGGAAGAGCAATGGCAATAATAAAAGCATTTAAAGCACTTAGACCGGTGCAAGATTTAGCATCAAAGATAGCAGCATTACCTTATGATGTAATGAATAGTGAAGAAGCTCGCGAAATGGTTAAGGATAATGAGTACTCATTTTTACATGTAGATAGAGCAGAAATTAACTTACCTAAAGAGACTAATATATATGATAAAGTAGTATATGAAAAAGCAAGAGATGTATTAGATAAGATGATTGATGATGGATTATATGTTCAAGAAGAAAAGCCTTGTATGTATATATATAGACAAACTATGAAAGAAAAAAGTCAAACTGGGTTAGTTATTTGCGCATCAATAGATGATTATATTAATAATAAAATAAAGAAGCATGAACATACTAGAAAAGATAAAGAGCTTGATAGAATAAACCATGTTGATTATTGCGATGCAAATACAGGTCCAATATTTTTAACATATAGAAATCAAGACGAAATATCTAAAATAATGGATAAGTGGACACAAAATAGACCATTATATGATTTTATATCTGAAGATGGCAATGGACACACTGTATGGATAATTAACAATGATAATGATATAGAAAGATTAACTATGCTTTTTGGAAAAGTTGATAGTTTATATATAGCTGATGGACACCATAGGGCAAAATCAGCTGTAGAAGTTGGATTAAAGCGTAGAAAAGAAAATCCAGGTTATACAGGAGAAGAAGAATTTAATTATTTCTTAGCTATAGCTTATCCTGATAATCAATTAGAGGTTTTGGATTATAATAGAACAGTTAAGGATTTAAACGGATTAAGTGAAGAGGAGTTTTTAAATGCTATAGGAAAGGATTTTAAGATTAATGTTTCTAAAAATCCTGTTAAGCCAATAAGAAGACATACCTTTGGTATGTATATGGATAATACTTGGTATGAACTTGAAGCAAAGGATGGAACTTTTAATGAGGAAGATCCAATGGATAGATTAGATGTATCTATTCTTCAAAATAATTTACTTTCTCCAATACTAGGAGTTGATGATCCAACTAAGTCTGATAGAATTGAATTTATTGGTGGTATAAGGGGAATTAAGGAGTTAGAAAAAAGGGCTAATAAAGATATGAAAGTAAGCTTTTCAATGTTTGCTACAACAACAGATGATATTATGAGTATTGCAGATGGTGGAATGATAATGCCACCTAAATCTACATGGTTTGAACCAAAACCTAGAAGTGGACTATTTATTCATAAGCTTAGTTAATTGTAGCTATTAATGGGCAATAAGCAAAAATAATAAATTAACTAATATAATAAAAAAATTGGGGGGACATTTATATGTCAAGAGTATATAATTTTGCAGCTGGGCCAGCTGTACTACCAGAAGAGGTGCTAAAAGAAGCGGCAGCAGAAATGTTAGACTATAAGGGGACAGGAATGTCAGTAATGGAGATGAGTCATCGTTCTAAGGCTTTTGAAGAGATAATTCAAGAGGCTGAGCAGGATTTAAGAGAATTAATGAACATTCCTGATAATTATAAGGTGTTATTTCTTCAAGGGGGCGGATCAACACAATTTGCAATGGTTCCAATGAATCTAATGAAGAACAGGGTTGCAGATTATATTATAACAGGACAATGGGCTAAAAAAGCAGCAGCTGAAGCAAAAAGGTATGGAAGAGTAAATGAATTAGCATCATCAGCGGATAAAACTTTTTCTTATATTCCTGATGTAAGTAAGATCAAAGTAAGTGATGATGCAGATTATGTATATATCTGTCATAATAATACAATTTACGGAACTACTTATCATAAGTTACCTGATACTAAAGGCAAGATTTTAGTAGCAGATATGTCATCTGATATATTATCACAACCTATTGATGTTACTAAGTATGGATTAATATTTGCAGGAGTTCAAAAAAATATTGGACCAGCTGGTACAGTGGTGGTAATAATTCGTGAAGATTTAATTACTGAAGATGTACTTGAAGGTACTCCAACAATGCTTCAATATAAGATACATGCAGACAATAAGTCATTATATAATACACCACCAGCATACGGCATCTATATTTGTGGTAAAGTATTTAAACACCTTAAAAAGCTTGGTGGACTAGAAGTTATGAAAGAGAGAAATGAAGAAAAGGCTAAGATTCTTTATGATTATCTTGATTCAAGTGAACTATTTAAGGGAACAGTTGTAAAGGAAGATCGTTCTTTAATGAATGTGCCATTTATAACAGGTGATAAAGAGTTGGATGCTAAATTTGTTAAAGAGGCTAAGGAAGCTGGAATTGAGAATATCAAAGGACATAGAACTGTTGGTGGAATGAGAGCTAGTATCTATAATGCTATGCCAATAGAGGGTGTTAAATATTTAGTTGAATTTATGAAGAGGTTTGAAGCTGAAAATATCTAAAAGTAAAAAGTTAACTATACTATCAAAATAATTTGTAGCACAAGTCGTTAACTATAAAGGAGAGCGTTATAAGCAGATACATGGAGAAAGAAAAAATGAAATATTAATTTGGAGGGAATATTGAAATTGAACCGTAGAATTTAATCTTTGTGGAATTAAATTTGCGTAAAGAAGTTGTATTGAAGCGTAAGCGGCTTTTACAACTTTAGCAAGTTCAATGGAACAAAGATATAAATTCTAGGTGAAAATTTCACAGTTCCCGGAAAATTAATATTTCATTTTTTGTCCCCATGTGGTGCTAAATATTATTAAAGTTTTTCTAACATTGTTTTTAGTATAAATGTTGAGTTTTTAACTCCAATAGGAGTGAATTTTTCAAAATCCATATGAGCTCCGTTGTTAGCATTATCAGATATAGATCTAACAACAACAAAAGGAATATTGTTTAAATAGCAAACATGAGCTATACTAGCACCTTCCATTTCACAAGCTAATGCACCAAATTCTTTTTCAAGCCATTGAATTTTATCAAGTGAAGCTACGAACATATCTCCTGATACTATTCTTCCAGAGAATGTTTTAAAGTCAGAAGCTTCATCGCAAGCAGCTTTTGCTGTTTCAACTAATTTTTCATCACATTTAAAATCAAAAGTATCCATTCTTGGAATTTGCCCCATTGGATCACCAAAGGCAGTTGTATCCATGTCATATTGAACTAAGTTTTCTGCTATTACTACGTCACCAGGATAAATATCTTTACCTATACCGCCAGCAACTCCAACGTTTATTACTGATGATACGTTATATTCAGAAGCAAGTATTTGAGTACATACGGCAGCATTAACTTTACCTATACCACATACAACAGCAACAACATCATGACCCCATAGTTTTCCCTTATGGAATTTCATTTTTGCTTTTTCTTCAACTGTTTCTAATTTCATGTCTTTTAAAAGAATTTCTAATTCTTCAGACATAGCACCTATTATTCCTAAAATCATTTTTAAATCCTCCATATAAGTATATAATTTATATAAATTTACTTAAAATATATTATATACTGACATTCAATTAATTAATAGCAGATTTGTTAGTAAAATTCAAAACAAAGAAAACCGATAGAATTACTTGTATTAGTTTGAACTGAAATATATAATAGTCTCAATGGGAAAATAAATATGAACAAGGAGAATAAGCATATGTCATTAAATGAATTTTGCAGAACTGAATTACTTATAGGTGAAGATGGAATAGAAAAATTACATAATTCTAAAGTAATAGTTTTTGGAATTGGGGGAGTAGGAAGTTTTGTAGTTGAAGCTTTAACAAGAGCAGGAGTTGGAAATTTAATTTTAGTAGATAATGATACTATTTGTATATCTAACTTAAACAGACAAATACATGCAACACAAGCTACAGTAGGAAATGTTAAAGTTGAAGCAATGAAAGCAAGAGTATTATCTATAAATCCTAATTGTAAAGTTGAAGCAAAGCAAGAGTTTATTACTGCTGATAATATACAAGAAATAATTCCAAAAGATATAGATTATGTTGTAGATGCTATAGATACAGTAACATCAAAATTAGCATTAGCAGAGTATTGTTATAAAAATGATATTAAATTAATTGCGTCTATGGGAACTGGAAATAAAATTGATCCTACTCAGTTTAGAGTAACAGATGTATTTAAAACGAAGGTTTGTCCTTTAGCTAAAGTTATGAGAGCTGAGTTAAGAAAAAGAGGCGTTAAGAAGTTAAAGGTTGTATATTCAGAAGAAATACCAATGGTACCTAATAAGGGAAGAGCTGTTCCGTCTCAAAAAAGACAAACTCCTGGAAGTATATCATTTGTTCCACCAGTAGCAGGAATGATAATAGGTGGAGAAGTAATTAAAGATTTAACAGGATTAAATTAATATAATTAAATAAAAGTTTTAAGGGTAAGAATTTACTATTTTATAATATTAAACATAGTAGGCTTCTTACCCTTAAAAATTATATTAATCAACTTTAAGTATTACATTATAATCTTCTCCTGTTAAATTAAATAGGAGTTCTCTTAATGACTTTTCTGTATTTAAAATAGCTTGTTCGTAAAAATCAGGATTATTCATTTTTTCTGTAAATAAATAATTTAGGTTTTTATATATTGAGCTTAACTCTTCTGATGATAGTTTCAAATCTCCAAATCTCAAGAAGCCAACTTCTGTATCAGAGTAGATAGTCTTACTTTCATCTATATCTATGCTGAATATATCTATTTTAGGAATTGTTATGGACACTTCTTTAGTTACAGTATTTATTTCAAAATTAGAATTAGATAAAGTAGAAAAATCTATAGAATAGGAACAGTTTGCAAAAAAAGTTATTTTTTTAGATTTTTTAAATATATCTAAGTTAAAGTAGGTATTATCTATTGTTAATGTTTCTGATAGTTCAACTTCTAAAGGAATTAATTTATTTACATTTTTTATTTCGTTTATTAGAGTATCATCAGATAGAATTGAGGAGAATTCAATTTTATAGTTGCGAAAGTAAGGAAATAGCTTTTGAAATTTGCTAGGATATTTGAAAAATAAAATTAATACAAATAAAGCAAATAAAATAAATAAATAAAATAATAATTTATGAACTTTAAATTTATGTTTTTTCTTATATAAAAAAATAGTCATCCCCACCTTGAAGTATTAATATATTTAATTCACATAAATCAAATATATTAAAATATACATAGGGATATTCCTTTAAGTAATATTTTTACTTTTAAATTAAAGTTGGTTGAGTTTTATATTAGTTTATTTGTATAATAAAAATAATTGAAATTGTTTTTAGGAGAGTTAGTATGGATAATCAAAAGGAAGTAAATATAGAACTTATTAAGGGTACCTTAGATGATTATATAGTTAAGGATAAAGATAAGATTGTAATAGGAAGATTTACTATAACTGAACTAGATAAGGAAAATAAAAAGTGTAATTTAAAGTTAAAGTTTTATAGAGAAGATAATTATGACTTATTAAAAATTACATTAGAAGCTATTCTTAAGGCTGTATTTAAAGATAAAAATACATTTAAGGCCAATGTAGTAGTTAGTGAAAATATAAATTTAAAGCCATTTTTAGATAGTGGTTTTACATTAGAAGCTATTTTTACTGATAATATATTTACAAAGGGTAGTTTCTATGATGAATTAAGTTTTGGAATAAATAGAAATGAATATTTGAATGCGGGAAGAAATAATATTGTAGAGATACAAGGAAAAAATATTTCAATTAGAAATTTCACGCCTGATGATGCACAAGAACTTTTAGAGTATTATTTGAGAAATAAAGAGCACTTACGTGAATTTGAACCAGTGCGAGATGCTAGTTTTTTCACTTATGAAACACAAAAAGAAATTTTGTTAGAAAGTTATAGACAGCTTATGACAGGCTCAGGAAGTGATTTAGGTATATATATAGGTGATAAACTTATAGGTAAAGCTAAAATTTCTAGTATAGTTTATGGAGTATTTAAAAATGGAATACTAGGATATTCTATAGATAAAGAGTATGAAGGAAGAGGGTATATGAAAGAAGCTATAAACTTAGTTTTAGAGTATGCTAAAGAGTATTTAGATTTGCATAGAATAGAAGCTTCCGCTTTAACAACTAATGAAAGATCTAAGGGCGTTTTATTAGCCTGTGGTTTTGAAGAAGTTGGTGTTAATAAAAAGTATTTATATATAAATGGTAAATGGAGCGATCATATCACTTTTTATAAAATACTTTAATAATAAGGGGTGATTAAAATAGGGGTTAAATTAAAGGGAAATAGTACTGTTATTAAAGCTTTAAATAATAATATGGTACTTGTAAAGGATAATGGCATAGAGAAAATTATTTTAGCGAAAGGGATAGGCTTTAATAAAAAGCCTGGAGATATAATTAGTGAAAATATAGATATAGATAAGATATTTTCAATTGAAGATGAAAAAAATCAAATGAATCTAAAAGAAGTATACAATAGAGTTGATGGGGAATTTGTTGCTGTTTGTGAAGAGGCAATAGCTGAAATATGTGAAGAGTTAGATGAGGAGTTAAATGAATCAATTCATATTGGTTTAATAGACCACTTAGCTCTAGCTATAAAAAGATTAAAAAATAAAGAAGAAATAAGTAATCCTTTTATTGTAGAAATAGAAACTTTATATAATGTTGAATTTGAAATGGCAAAAAAAATTATAAAAAAAATACAGCGTAAATATAAAATTAAATTTCCGCCAGGTGAAATAGGATTTATTACTTTACATATACATTCAGCTAGAAAAGGAAACAAACTTTCTAATACTATTAAATATAGTTATTTAGCTAATAGGATAGTTTCGTGTATAGAAAGTGCATTTGACTCTAAAATTAATAAAAAATCTTTAGATTATGCTAGATTTTTAGCCCACATAAGATTTACTATTGAAAGAATATTAACTGATACAATATTAAATAATGATTTAATTGATGTAATAAAAAAATCTTATCCTCAATCTTATGAAATTGCAGAGGAATCAGCAAAAATAATTGAAGAAACTTTAAATAAAAAAGTGACAGAAGATGAAATTGCATATATCACAATGCATATAGAAAGATTTCGAGTTTCTATGAAAAGAAAAAAATAGCTAAGAATAACATTCCTAGCTATTTTTTTATTTATTAAACTTCATAGTTAACAACTATATTTTGACCAGCAACAACAGAACCAGATTCAACTGGAGTTACTGACTTAGCAGCATCAACATTTGTTACTAAAACTGGTGTTGCAAGAGATAACCCTTTTCCTAAGATGAAGTCTCTATCAATTTTGATGATAGGAGTACCAGCTTTAACTTTTGTACCAGCTTCAACTAATTGTTCGAAACCTTCTCCGTTTAAACTTACAGTATCAACACCGATATGGATTAATAATTCTAGTCCATTTTCTAATGTCATTGCAAATGCATGCTTAGTTTTGAATACTAATGATAACTCACCATCTGCAGGTGCAACGATAGTATCACCTGTTACCATTATAGCAGCACCATCTCCAGCCATCTTTCCAGCAAAAACTGGATCTGGAACTTCTGATAAAGGTATTAAGTCACCAGTAGCAACTGCCACTAATGCATTCTTTGGACTTTCTACTGTAGTTGATTCTACATTGTTTGATTGTGATTTACCGAATAACTTTTTGAAAAAATTAGCCATCATACTTCCTGATAATTCAGGATTCACATCCTTTCTAAAATAAGTTTACACAATTTATATATAGGTAATAAAATAAAAAGGCATAAGTATATCTTTAAGATAAAGATTAACTTATGCCTGATTTAACAGTAACACGTTTCTATTAAAATTATATATATACTAAAATAGTATGTCAATAAAAATAATAAATAAAAAAAATAATGAAAACGTTGACTTGTGTAGCAATTATATACTATAATGTAATTGTAAAGTAAATAACGTTTAAATTATGAGGCGTGCAACCATAAAGATGGGCATTAGCTGAAAGGGATATCTTATATTCTTTTCAGCTTTTTTTGTTACAGAAATTATTTTAAGTATTATATGTATCCTCATAAAATAAACAAAATAAAAAAAATAAGGGGGGACTTTACTATTATGATGAAGTATTTACAAAAATTAGGTAAATCGTTAATGCTTCCAGTTGCTTGTTTACCTGTAGCGGCCATTTTAATGGGTATAGGGTACTGGATTGATCCAACAGGTTGGGGAGCAAACAATGTTGCTGCGGCGTTCCTAATCAAAGCTGGTGGAGCATTAATTGACAACATGGCAATTTTATTTGCAATTGGTGTTGGTGTTGGTATGTCAGATGACAATGATGGTACAGCTGGATTAGCTGGTCTTGTTTCATGGTTAATGATTACTACTTTATTATCAACTGGTGTTGTAGCTATGTTAAAAGGTGTGGATGTTTCAGAAGTGCCAGCGGCATTTGGAAAAATTCAAACACAATTTATTGGTATATTATCAGGGTTAATAGGTGCAGCTTGTTATAATAAGTTTAAAAGCACAAAATTACCTGCTGCTTTAAGCTTCTTTAGTGGTAAGAGATGTGTTGCTATAGTAACAGCAGGAGCTTCACTTGTTGCAACATTAATATTATTCTTTGCATGGCCTGTAGTATACGGAGCATTAGTATCATTTGGTGAAGCTATTATTTCTACTGGATCAATTGGAGCTGGTATATATGCATTCTTCAATAGATTATTAATTCCATTCGGTCTTCACCATGCATTAAACTCAGTATTCTGGTTTGATGTTGCTGGAATTAACGATATTGGTAAGTTCTGGGGAACTATGGAAGGTGGAATTTTAGGTCAAACAGGTATGTATATGACTGGATTCTTCCCAGTAATGATGTTTGGTTTACCAGCAGCTGCTTTAGCTATGTACCATACTGCTAAAGATAATAAAAAGAAAGTTGTAGCTGGTTTATTATTAGCATCTGGTTTAGCTTCATTCTTTACAGGGGTTACAGAACCATTAGAATTCGCATTCATGTTCTTAGCACCAGGATTATATGTAGTTCATGCTGCATTAACAGGTATATCTGCTGCAGTTTGTGCAATGTTACCAGTAAGAGCTGGATTTAACTTCAGTGCAGGTTTTGTTGATTGGTTCTTAAGCTTTAAAGCACCATTTGCTGAAAATCCACTTTGGTTATTAGCTATTGGTTTAGCATTTGGAGTAATTTACTATGTAGTATTTAGATTTGCTATTACTAAATTTAACTTAAAGACTCCAGGTAGAGAAGATGATGATGATACTGCTGGAGAAATGGATGTTAAACTTTCAAACAATGACTTTACAGCTGTAGCTGAGACTATATTAAAAGGTCTTGGTGGAAAAGAAAATATAGTTAGTATTGATAACTGCGTAACAAGATTACGTTTAGAAATCAAGGATCATACAGCAGTAAATGAAAAAGTAATTAAATCTGCAGGTGTTGCTGGAATAATTAGACCAAGCAAGACAAGCATTCAAGTAATTGTAGGAACACAAGTACAATTTGTTGCAGATGAATTAAAAAAATTATGCAAGAGCAAAGTAAATCAATAATTTTAAAACGTAAATAAGAAATTTTTAATAAAGTCATACAACTATTTAATATGTTGTATGACTTTATTTTATATTGTGGAAATAATATTAAATCAAAAAAATATATACATAATATATAAGGTAAAATATATACATATATATTTTAATAGGTAAATAGAATTTATAACAATTAAAAAGTGAATAAAACAATTAACTCAGCCTGGTGTATCAACGTAAGAAAAGTAAAGAATAATAGTGAAAAATGTAGTAATTAAAGAATAAACATTAAATATAGTATATATTGTTAAGGGGATGTTAATATATTGTGGTATTATAAATCTTGTCCTAAGGGACAGCCGATAAGTCGAATGATTAAGTAACAAATTCAGTTAACAAAAACAACAAAAAATGTTGAAAAAAATGTTGAAAAAAATGTTGACAGAAAAGTTATTCGGTGATAAGATAAACAAGTCGCTTCGGTGCGACAGAGTAAATGGTCTTTGAAAATTGAACAGAATATAGTTAAAGTAAACCAGCAATTCTTTTGAGAGTCTTAAAACAAAGACTCAAAGTAATTTGAGCAAATGATTAAACTTTTTAGTGAGAGTTTGATCCTGGCTCAGGACGAACGCTGGCGGCGTGCCTAACACATGCAAGTCGAGCGAGTGGAGTTCTTCGGAACAAAGCTAGCGGCGGACGGGTGAGTAACACGTGGGCAACCTGCCTCATAGAGGGGAATAGCCTCCCGAAAGGGAGATTAATACCGCATAAGATTGTAGCTTCGCATGAAGTAGCAATTAAAGGAGCAATCCGCTATGAGATGGGCCCGCGGCGCATTAGCTAGTTGGTGAGGTAACGGCTCACCAAGGCGACGATGCGTAGCCGACCTGAGAGGGTGATCGGCCACATTGGGACTGAGACACGGCCCAGACTCCTACGGGAGGCAGCAGTGGGGAATATTGCACAATGGGGGAAACCCTGATGC
>OOCW01000696.1_pt1 | contig 30203 bp, 25 predicted proteins | sample 1671201 | NCBI WGS metagenome assembly OOCW01 (sample SAMN06348132, study PRJEB24527) | human gut metagenome | biome: human gut; feature: ankylosing spondylitis patient; material: feces | host: Homo sapiens | place: China | collected 2015-10
TGAGCACACCTTCCTGGGCGGTCAGCCGGATCTGGAAATACCATGCAATCAGCAGAGGAGTCGCCAGCTTCATAATCTCGGACGGCTGGATTCGGATCACGCCGATATCAAGCCACCGGGTCGCGCCCTTCGTATTGACCCCGAAAAGCAGCGTAGCGACCAAAAGCACCAACCCGACGATATACGCCGGTACAGCTAGGTTTCTTGTCCATTTGAGCGGCATCGTCGCAAAAAGCATCATCGCTGCCCCTGCAGCTGCAAGATTGCGGATTTGACCGTCAATTCGCCAAGGGAAACTGTAGCCGGCCGAATAAAGTGCCACAAAACCCCACGCACTCAGGATCAGTACGATCACCATTAAAGGCCAGTCAATCGACCAGATGATCCCGAGCAATCCTTTGAGGATACGGATGTGGAAAGGTTCACGTGTATGTGCGTTCATTCTTTATTCCCTTTTACCGTACCCGAGGCGGCAGCCTGAGGTTTATCTGCCGGCTTTACCGCTTTTTTGACTGCTGCCGTGCTGCGAGCCTTGGTCTGCTGACTCTTTTCTTTTCCGGCCTCCTCAGTAACGCCTTTATCCTTATTCTGTTCGATCAAGTAGTAATCCAAAACTTTCCGCGCCAGCGGTGCCGCAGCTGCTGCACCGAAGCCTCCGTTCTCAACCATAATCGCGAGCGCAATCTTAGGCTTATCAACCGGAGCAAAGGCAATAAACAAGGAGTGGTCGCGATGGCGCTCTTTAATTTTGTTTTTGTTGTACGTTTCGCCCTGCTTAATGCCGAGCACCTGAGCAGTTCCCGTCTTGCCGCCGACTGTATAGGGAGCGCCTGCAAAAATTGCTCTGCCGGTTCCCTTTTGAGTCACATCCTGCATGGCCCGCTTAATAAAGTTCACGTTTTCTTTCTTCAGAGGGATCACATCGACCGGATCCTTCGCCACGATCTCTTCTTCGCCGGTCTTTGAATTAATAATCTTCTTGACCAGATGAGGCTTCATCACGATGCCGTCATTGGCCAGAGTAGCCACGGCGTGCGCAAGCTGGAGAATCGTAAATGCGTTATAGCCCTGTCCGATACCGATGGAAATCGTGTCTCCCTGCGCCCAGCGCTGCTTAAACCGTCTTTGTTTCCATTCTCGGGACGGGAGAATGCCTCGAGCCTCGCCGACTAAGTCGATGCCCGTGATCTGCCCGAATCCGAAAGGCTTCATGAAATCATGGATTCGGTCAATGCCCATGTCCTGGGCCAGCGAGTAGTAATACACGTCAGAAGAAACAACGATCGACCGATGCATGTCGACCGGACCATATCCGCGGCCCCGGGTGGAGTCTCGGAACACGTGGTTTCCGAGCTGGAAATGACCGTTGTCGTTAATCACGCGTTTGGGATCACGAACTTTCATTTCCAGCGCCGCCAAGGCCATGAAAGGCTTGAACGTCGATCCGATCGGATACGTTCCGCGAAGCGCACGGTTCATGAGCGGCTTGTCTTCGTCCTGATTAAGACTGTCCCAAGTTTCCTGGTCAATGCCGTCGACAAAAAGGTTCGGATCGAAGCTCGGGTTTGAAACAAATGCCAGAACGTCTCCGGTAGCCGGTTCAATCGCAATCACCGTACCGCGCCGATCGCCGAGCTCTTTCATGATCTCGCGCTGCAGTCCCATGTCCAGCGTCAGCACAAGGTTGTTGCCGCTTTGGGGCTGCGTCATCGATAAAGATCGGATCGGGCGGCCGGAAGCGCGTACCTCGATTTGCTCGAATCCGGGCTTGCCGTGCAGTACGTCTTCGTACGAAAGCTCAATACCCGTTTTGCCGATATTGAGTGTCCCCGTGTAATCGTTTCCTCGGCCGCTCTCTTCAAGTCTTGTCTGATCTCGCTGAGAGATTCGTCCGATGTAGCCGACGACATGTGCCGCATCCTTTCCTGCAGGATAAAAGCGATGCATGCGAGATCGCACCTCAACACCCGGGAAGCGCCAAGACTGAGCGGTAAACCTCGCAACTTCTTCGTCGGTCAGACCGCTTTTAACCGGAACCGGACTCAGGCGCGGCAGCTCGTCCTTAAGGCGGTTGAATCTGCGGATATCTCCCTTAGAAATAGAGATAACCTTCTGGAGCTCTTTAATTGTTTGGTTAAAGTTAGGCGTCTTGGCCGGCGTGATTTCCAAGGTGTAAATCGGATCATTCGTGGCTAAAACTTCCCCGTTTTTATCCATGATGATGCCGCGGCGCGGAGGATGGGCCGTCTCCGTCTTGCGGTTGGCCTCGGCCTTCGTCACAAGCTCGTCGTACTGGAAAATCTGCAAATAGGCAAAGCGGCTGGCGAGAATTAAATAAAGCAGGATCGTCACGAACAGAAAAAACCAGCATCTGCGCGTGAACTGCTTTCTAAATTTTTGCTCCAGCTCGAGATTGCGTCGTTCCATAGTGCGCATTAAGCCCCGTAATTAGGAACCCATCGGCGCGCGAGGAGCCAGCACCACGCCGGCCAAAATACGACACTCAGCAAACCTTGGGCAAAAACAGACCATGGCCCGAAACCGTTTCCAAAGCAGAACGCTTCAATCGTCAGAAGAATCGCGGGAATATAGAAAATAGGAATCAAGGAGATGGACTGCGCAATGCTGCTTAACCAGCTCAGGCGCACGCTCATCAATTCCGTAAAGAAAACTACCATGCAGTAGGTAAGCGCATGCTGTCCGAACACTGCTCCTGTATCTGCGTCGGTCAGCAGACCGAAAAGAAATGCCAGCCAGTAATAGATGCGCTGCGGCTGATGGATCGTCCAGAAAACCAGAGTCAGAACCAAAAAGCTCGGAAAATACGGTAAATGCGACAGCGGAAGCAGATCCAGGCACCAAGAAAGAATCAAGGTGCCGTATACCCACCAGCCTGATGCAAAAGCGGGGTCATAGAAAGATTTGTTCGGGCGGCGACTTTTAAAACCCTTAGAGAACTCACTCATCGCTTGGGCTTCCTTCTAACCTGACCGTCGCCGGCATTCTCTTCCTCTTCATCCAGATCCGGCAATTCGACCTTCGTATCCACGTAGAGGACAAGAACGTATTCGCTCGTGCCGATAGATTTGGGAGAAGAAACGGTCACATCAATGTAACTGCCGGAGTCGCCCGGTTCTACTTTTGTCACGACGCCTACCGGAATCCCTTTGGGATAGATGCCGTCAAGACCGGACGTAACCACCTTTTCGCCAACCTTAATTTTGTCGGAGAACGGAAGATCGCGGCTCTGAAGCGTCGTTCCGTCCCCGCTGCCGCGGACAATCCCGCGAACGTGCGAAGTCGTGAAGAGGACCGGAACTTCCTGATTTTTATCCTGGATCAGCTGGACTTGACTGGAGTTGGGAGCCACATGAATGAGCTGACCGGCCAAACCGGCTTCTGTGACGACAGGCATCCCGACCTCAAGACCGTCGTTGGATCCGCCGTCAATTTGATAGCGCTGAGTAAAGCCGTCAGAAAGCGCGCGGCGAACTTCAAACATTCCTGTTTTAGCCGTGTACAGCGTTTTTTGCTGGAGCATCTCTTTCAAAACGCGATTCTCTTCGCTCAAGGTGCTCATGCGGTAGCGCTGCATCTCGCTTTCGGCAAGACGCTTCTTCAGCTCTTCGTTTTGGGCGATTAGGGAAGATTTGGAACGCAGGTAGCTGTCTGCAAAATCGACGCCGCGCGCAGGAGAGGCAACGCCGTTGTGAATCCAGTCTGAAACCCAGGCAAAACCGGAGCGCACCGGCTCCATCACCTGCATTTGATGGTCGACAACCATCATCAACACCGAGATCGCGACAAAGAAACCGAAGCTCGTGAACGAAGAAGCGCGGGGCGCATTAAATTTCAGGTGTTTTGACGGCCCGACCATACCTTTTGATCGGTTGGATTAACCGAAGCAGAAAATAGAATCTTCGATCTTACCGATGCCTTCAAGTGCAATGCCGCAGCCGCGGACAACACAGCTCAGAGGATCGTCGGCAACGACGACCGGCAGTCCTGTTTCTTCCATCAGGAGGCGATCCAAGTCTTTCAGCAGCGCACCGCCGCCGGTCAGCATCAGACCGCGAACGGCAATATCGGCACCGAGTTCCGGAGGTGTCTGTTCCAGTGCTTTTTTAACAGCGCCCACAACCTGATTCAAAGGCTCTGTCAGAGCTTCAAGCACTTCGTTGCTGGAAATCGTGAAGGAACGAGGCACACCTTCGGCCAAGTTGCGGCCCTTAACTTCAAATTCTCTGACTTCGCTGGAAACGAAAGCGGAACCAATTTCTTTTTTGATTCTTTCAGCCGTCGGTTCACCGATCTGCATACCGTAGTTGCGGCGAATGTAGTCGATGATGGCCTGGTCAAATTTGTCGCCGCCCACGCGTACGCTGCAGGCGTAAACAATACCGCCTAAAGAAATCACGCCGACTTCGGTCGTACCGCCGCCGATGTCAATGACCATCGAGCCTGCGGCTTCGCTGACGGGAAGTCCGGCGCCGAGGGCTGCGGCCATCGGCTCTTCAATCAGATAAACCTGTTTTGCGCCGGCTGCTTCTGCGCTTTCTTTAATAGCGCGGCGTTCAACCTGCGTGGAACCGTAGGGAACACAAATCACAATACGGGGGCGCGGAGTGAAAATGCTCGGGGTATGCACTTTCTTAATGAAACTTTTGAGCATCTGCTCGGTAACGGTGAAATTGGCAATCACACCGTCCTTCATCGGGCGGATGGCATCAATATTTCCGGGAACGCGTCCGAGCATGTTTTTAGCTTCCTGACCCACTGCGCGAACGTCGAGCTTGCCCGAATTGCTTTTATCGGTGCGCACTGCAACTACGCTCGGTTCGTTAAGAACCATTCCCTTGCCACGGCAATAAATGAGAGTGTTTGCCGTACCCAAGTCAATTGCTAAATCGTTAGAAAAATAATTTCTAATACTGCCGAACATCAAATTCCCCTTGCAGCCTCTCTTTGGCACATATTTCGTAACTGCCTTTACTGCTTTTAGTAACACGTAAGGCAAACGTAAATGATAGACTAAAAAAGGTATTTTAGAGTCCGGGAAAGAGTTTCTTGTTACTTGCAGAAACAAGACTTTTCGGGGCATCCACTTTTGCAGGAAATCCATGTCACTTACTATCAATGACGTGCGACGCATCTCCGATCTCGCACGTATCGATTTGTCTGAAGAGAGTGCTAAAAAGCTCATGGGCGAGCTTAATGACATTCTTTCCATGGTCGAGCAGATTCAGTCTGTCGACACAACCGGTGTCGCTCCCATGCCGCACCCTTTCGGTGGTGTTCAGAGACTTCGCCCCGATGATGTCACCGAGCACAATCGCCGAGAGGAAAATATGCAGAACGCTCCCGACGAAATGGACGGTTTATTCTTAGTACCGAAAGTCATCGAATAACATGAAAGAACTTACACATGCCTCCGTGGCAGAGTTGAGCGCTCTTCTTTCTAAAAAAGAAGTCTCTGCAAAAGAAATCGCTCAGGCTTATCTCGACAAAATCGAGGACAAAAAATCCTTAAATGCATTCCTGGACGTCCGTCCGGAAGTTACTCTGAAAGAAGCGGAAGCCGCCGACCGTAAAATCGCCGAAGGCACCGCTTCTCCGCTGACCGGCGTTCCCATTGCACACAAAGATATTTTTGTCACACGCAACTGGGCGAGCACCGCCGCGAGCAAAATGCTCGAAAATTACATGAGCCCGTTTGATGCTACCGTGGTTGAACGTATTCAGGAAGCCGGCCTCGTCTGCCTCGGCAAAACCAATTGCGACGAATTCGCAATGGGCTCAACTACGGCCAACAGCGCCTATGGAAAGACATTCAATCCCTGGAACGAACATGTCGTTCCAGGCGGCTCTTCCGGCGGTTCCGCTTCCTGCGTTGCCGCGCGACTCACACCGGCAGCGACCGCTACCGACACGGGCGGATCGATCCGTCAGCCTGCAGCCTTCTGCGGCGTCACCGGTATTAAGCCCACGTACGGCCGTCCCAGCCGCTGGGGCATGATTGCATTTGCCTCCAGCTTGGATACCGCCGGCGTTATCGCCCAAACGGCAGAAGACTGCGCTTTAGTTCTTTCTCAGATGATCGGCTTTGATAAGCGCGACTCCACGAGCATCGAGCTGCCGCCTGAAGACCTGACGATCGGCCTGAACGACGGCGTCAAGGGGCTGCGTATCGGTGTGCCTCGCGCTTGGATTGATAAAGCTGCTCCGGCCCTTAGAGACTCCATCTATGCCGCATTGAAGGTATATGAAGATCTGGGTGCTGTTTTGGTGGATATCAAATTGGAAAAAGCCGACCTCGGCGTTCCTGTCTACTACATCATTGCACCGGCGGAAGCCAGCTCCAACCTCGGACGTTTCGACGGTGTTCGCTACGGTCACCGCGCTCAGAACTACACTGACCTGCTCGACATGATTAAGAAGAGCCGTGACGAAGGTTTCGGCCCGGAACCCAAGCGCCGCATTCTTATCGGTACTTACGTTCTTTCTCACGGCTACTACGACGCTTACTACATTAAGGCTCAGCAGGTCCGCCGTTTGATCGCCGAAGAATTCGATCACATCTTTGCAGAAAACTGCGACGTGATTGCCGCCCCGGTCTCTACCGATGCTGCTTTCCGCTTCGACGACAAGAGCGATCCGCTTTCTCTTTACCTGAGCGACCTTTACACCGTCCCCGGTTCGCTGGCCGGCCTTCCGAGCATGAGCGTTCCCTGCGGTATGAGCCCGGATAACCTTCCGTTCGGTCTCCAGCTGATTGCCCCGAAATGCAAAGAAGCTCGTCTGCTCCGCACTGCCCACGCCTATCAGAACGTCACCGATTGGCATAAGGCTGTTCCTGCCGGATATTAAGAAAGGATTACAAAATGGAATGGGAAGTTGTTATCGGACTGGAAACACACGTCCAGCTGTCCACTAAATCTAAAATCTTTTCCGGAGCGTCTGCAGCCTTCGGCGCAGAGCCGAACACTCATGCATGCCCGATCGACCTTGCCCTCCCGGGCTGCCTTCCGGTGCTCAACCGTGAGGCCGTCGAAAAGGCGATCCGCTTCGGCTTGGCCATTAACGCTAAAGTCGCCAACCGCTCGGTTTTTGACCGCAAACACTATTTCTACCCTGACCTTCCGAAGGCTTATCAGATCAGCCAGTTTGAACATCCCGTCGTTATCGGCGGCGAACTGACAATCCAGGTAGAAAATCCCGACGGCACAACCTACGCAAAAACCGTTCACCTGACACGCGCACACTTGGAAGAAGATGCGGGTAAGAGCGTTCATGGCATCGTTCACGGAAAGACAGGCATCGACTTGAACCGCGCCGGCACCCCGCTTCTCGAAATCGTCAGTGAACCGGAAATGCGCAGCTCGGCCGAAGCTGTGGCCTACGCCCGCGCTTTGCATGAGTTGGTGACTTGGATCGGTGTGAGCGACGGCGACATGCAGAAAGGCAACTTCAGATGCGACGCCAACGTATCCGTACGCCCCAAAGGACAGAAAGAATTCGGAACCCGCTGCGAAATTAAAAACCTCAACAGTTTTAAATTCCTGCAGGCCGCGATTGACTACGAAGTCCGCAGACAGATTGAACTGATTTCTGAGGGCGGCAAAGTCGTTCAGGCAACTCGCCTCTACGACCCGGACAATGATGAGACCCGAGAAATGAGAACCAAGGAAGATTCCATGGATTATCGCTACTTCCCGGATCCCGATCTTCAGCCGCTGGAAATCTCGGATGAATGGATCGATGAAGTCAGAGCCACAATGCCGGAACTGCCCGGCGCTGCCCTGAACCGTCTGATCCAGGAATACGGTATCAACGAAGCCGACGCGATTCAGCTTACGTCACACCGTCCGCTCACCGTCTATTTCGAGACGGCCGCTGCGAATGTGAAGGATAAGAAGGCCGTTGCCAACTGGATTCGCGGTGAAGTTTTAGCTAAGCTCAACGCCGCCGAGCTCACCATTGAAGAAAGCCCGGTCTCTGCCGAACAAGTCGGTCAGATCCTTAATCGCATGAGCGACGGCACGCTCAACCAGAAGGGCGCTCGTACGGTCTTCTCTGCGATTTGGGAAAAGAAAGGCGACAATGTCGACGCCCTTATCGAAACACTCGGCTTGAAGCAGATTTCGGACACCGGTGCCATTGAGGCCGCTATTGACGCAGTTCTGGCTGCTAATCCGAAGATGGTTGCCGAATTCAAGTCCGGCAAGGAAAAAGCCTTCAATGCTTTGGTCGGTCAAACTATGAGAGCCACCAAAGGAAAAGCCAATCCCGCTCAGGTTAACGAAATCCTGAGAGCGAAACTGGCTCAGTAAACCTTTGGGTCATTGACAAACAGGACGGCATCCCCGTCCTGTTTGTTTTTGGTTATTTGCTGCCGTATTTACGGCGATATTCGGAAATCGCTTCTTGATAGGCGGAAAGTTCGGGATCTTTGGTTTCTTTGAGGAAGGACATCAGGTCGGAAAGATCTGCGATTGCAACCACCGGCATGGCATAGCGCGCCTTAACATCTTCTACAGCGGAGCGGTCGGCTACTTTTTCTGCTGTTCCCGCACATTCCATGCGGTCCAGCGCTAAAAGAACGCCCGAAGGATGAGCACCGCAGGCTTCAATGATTTTGACGGATTCTCCGACCGACGTACCGGCAGAGATCACATCATCGATGATCACGACGTGACCTTTAATCGGGGCTCCGACGGTATTTCCGCCTTCGCCGTGATCCTTGACTTCCTTACGGTTATAAGCAAAAGGAAGATCGTATCCGAGTTCAGCCATTCTCAGGGCAACTGCAGCGGCCAAGGTAATGCCTTTATATGCCGGTCCGAAGATCATGTCGCACTCGATACGCCCTTCTTCCATGGCCTTGATCAAAGTGCGGGCGTAAAAGTCCGCAAGTTTTGAGAGCATGGCACCGGTATTAAATAAACCCGCATTGAAGAAATAGGGCGACAGGCGGCCGGCCTTAGTTTTAAATTCTCCGAACCTTAATACTTTAGATTCAATACAAAACTCAATAAATTTATGCTGAATGCTGGACATAACGAAGTCACCGAGAAATTAAGACTTAAGTGGCGGATATTCTAACGAGGCGTATTGCGCAAAAACAATCGGTTCGAAATTCTTTTCCTCAGAGTACGGTCCTTGGAAGACGACATTTCTCCTGGCCGCGGTAAGATTAGACATTCTGAAAAAACGGACCGGCAAGTGCTTAAGATCATCACCATCAATACCAACGGCATCCGCAGTGCTGTCAATAAAGGCTTTCATCTCTGGCTGGCAAAACAGGATGCCGACATCGTCTGCATCCAGGAATTAAAAGCTCAGCCGGACGAAGTGCCGGACGAGATTAATTTGGACGGTACTTTTTATCGTTACGTCCACTGCGCTGAAAAGAAAGGCTATTCCGGCTGCGCGATCCTTACCCGGAAAAAACCGGACGAAGTCATTATCGGATTCGGCAACGAAGAATTTGACCGTGAAGGACGATATGTTGAAGCCCGCTTTAACAATTTAATCGTCGTCTCTATTTACTTTCCTTCTGGAAGCTCCTCTGAAGAACGTCAGCAGGCCAAATTCCGCTTTCTTGATGTCATCAAAGGCCGCTTAGATGAGCTGCTTCGTGACGGTCGGGACGTTGTCTTATGCGGTGACTTCAACATCGCACACAAAGAAATTGATATTAAAAACTGGAAAGGCAATTTGAAGAATTCCGGCTTCCTTCCGGAAGAGCGTCAGTGGATCACGGATCGGCTTCGTGAAGGCTGGCAGGATGTCTTCCGGCGCCTGGACCCGCGGCCGGATCGCTTCACATGGTGGAGCAACCGAGGACGCGCCAGGATAAATAATGTCGGGTGGAGAATCGACTATCAGTTTTCAACACCGGCGATTGCTTCCACCGCGAAAGAAACCGATATCTATCGGGACGAGCGCTTCTCTGATCACGCCCCGCTTACCGTCGTCTATGACTTTAATTTGCAATGATTGCTGAACAAATACTTTTCTCACAGGGGTTCGGAACCCGTCACGAATGCACGGGACTTATCGTTCAAGGCCGATTTCGTGTTAACGGCACTGCAGTGACCGATCCGGATGAGGATATCCCGACGGAAGACCTGACCTTTGAGGTCGACGGAGTCCAATGGCCTTTCTTTGAAAAAGCCATCATCCTGCTGAACAAACCCGAGCACTACGAATGCTCCCTGAAGCCTATCCATCATCCGAGCGTGCTCTCGCTGCTGCCTCCGCCTTTGCGCGTCAGAAAAGTCCAGCCGGTGGGCCGTCTCGACGAAGACACCACGGGACTGCTTTTATTGACGGATGACGGAAAGCTGATTCATCGACTTACGCACCCGAAAAAACACGTCACCAAAATCTATCGGGTCACGCTTAAACATCCGGTCACAGAAAAGCAGATCGCTCAGCTCCTCAAAGGCGTGCAGCTTGCAGACTCGCCGGATATCGTCAAAGCCGTCAGCTGTGACAAAGTCTCCGAACTCGTCATTGATCTCGGCATTACGCAAGGCAAGTATCACCAGGTCAAGCGCATGATGGCTGCCGTATCTAATCGGGTCGTCGCACTGGAACGAATTCGTTTCGGAAACCTCTCTCTGCCGGAAGACTTAAAACCGGGGGAATGGACCTGGGTCAAATCTGCTCAGGAAATTATCGGATGATTCGTTCTTCAAAGCTGCGGAGTCGATTTTCGGACTTCAAGATTTACCTCAAGCCCGTTTGTCTCAGAATGTTCTTTCTGGGCTTCTCTGCGGGACTGCCTTTGCTCTTGGTGCTGGGCACGCTCGGCTTTTGGCTGCGGGAAGCGGGTATTGATCTCAAGACGATCGGCTTCCTCTCGTGGGTCGGATTGGTCTACGGCTGTAAATGGCTGTGGGCCCCTTTGGTCGACAACGTCAAACTGCCCTGGTTATCCGAGCATTTAGGTCAGCGTCGCGCGTGGCTCGCTCTCTCTCAGGTGATGCTGATTATTTCGCTCGCCGGCATGGCCTTCTCTAATCCGCAGACGCATATGCCTCAGATCGTCGTCTTTGCGCTGCTCACGGCATTCTGCTCGGCAACCCAGGACATTTCTCTGGACGCTTACCGCATCGAAAGCGCTTCTGCCGATCTTCAAGGCGCGTTAGCGGCAACTTATCAAACCGGATATCGGCTTGCAATGATTTGGGCCGGCGCCGGCGCTTTTGCTCTGGCAGCCTTTTTCCAATCGGCTCCCTCCGGCGCCTACGATCAAACCGGCTGGACCTGGGCCTACCTCATCATGGCCGCTTCAATTAGCGTTGGTCTAGCAACCACTTTGCTCTCACCGCCGCCGAACGCTTCCGATGAGAAATCCAAACTGCGTCACCTGGAGGAAATGCGTCACCACGTTCACGCCTTTATCCTCCGCCACCCTTCACTTCCTCGTCCTATCGCTAAGGTTATCGGCTGGTTCGGATTTGTCTGCGTTCGGCCGATTGCAGACTTCTTCTACCGGTATCGCTGGCACGCCCTTGCCATCCTACTCCTGATCGCAACGTACCGGATCAGTGACGTTGTGATGGGTGTGATGAGTAACCCTTTCTATCGTGATATGGGCTTTACCAAGGAGGAAGTTGCCGCCGTCTCTAAGATCTTCGGCGTCGTGATGACCTTGGTCGGAACCTTCATCGGCGGCATCGTGGTGCTAAAAATCGGCATTCTGAAAACGCTCTTTATCGGAGCGCTGCTGTCTGCCGGCACAAACCTGCTTTTCTCAGCGCTGGCCGGCATCGGTCACAGCCTGCCATTCCTGGTATTCACCGTCAGTGCAGACAACCTCTCCGGCGGTCTCGCAAGCGCCGCTTTTATCGCCTACTTGTCGGGGCTTACGAACGTACAGTATTCCGCAACACAGTATGCAGTGTTCTCCTCTATCATGCTGATCCTGCCGAAATTCCTTGCCGGCTTCTCAGGCGTGCTGGTGGAAAACTTGGGGTATTCAAACTTCTTTATCCTAACGGCCGCGCTCGGCGTCCCGGTTCTCGTTTTGATCCCGATCATCGGTTATCTTTCGCGGCACCGGGCCCCGGATAAAAATTAGGCTTTTTCTTCCCCGTCTTCCGGTTCATTCAATTCCGGCAAGTCGTAGCCTTTGGTTTCGTGTGCGATTTCCGCCAGGCAGCTGACCATATCGGACAAGGCCGAGGGAAGGTCTTCCAGAGGAGCATCTTTATCGAGAATCTTCTTGACTTGAGCAAAATCTCCCAAGGCTTCCTCGGGAAGGTGACGCAAAACACCGTGCAATGAACGGGCGACGGCGCGTGAATTCGTATCCAGAATGCCCGGCCAGGTCTGAGCGGCTTCCAGGAATCCCAATGCGAACGGCTCAAGCGCTTCGATTGCTGCTTTGCCGGTCAAAGGACGACCCTTTTCGTCTTCTGCTTCAAAGTAAACAGGATCCAGCGGTACGGCTTGCGCCAACTGTTCTCCGATCTGATGAAAGCGTTTGAGAAGCAGTGTTCTGAGCCGTTTGTCGCTCTGCGCGCTTCCGGTACCGGCATCCTTGGCTCCGACGGTCGACAAAATATGCGGCAGCCAGTCCTTAGTTTCCGGTGTTTTAGGAAGCAGCTGTACCGCTGTCATAAAACCGTCGGCTTCGGCTAAATCCATTGCCTCTGCTTCTACCGGAATAGAAGCTAATAGCTCATCCGTCTCAACAAATTCGTCATCGGTGACGGCATTCGACTTATCCGACATTTTCCTCTGCTCCTTTTTCTGTGAATTGTTCCAACAGCTTGCGGACTTCCCCACTGTCTCGGGATTTTACAAGCTTCAATGTGAGCCTCTGACAAGAGCTCCGTTTCAGGGACCTTATCATTTCCTTGACGATCGGTATCTGCATCGGCACCATAGAGAGCTCGTTAATGCCGAGTCCGAGGAAAAACGGCACCATCTCTCGACGTCCGCCCATCTCGCCGCAGATCGAAATCGGTTTATTCTGCTTCTGAGCCGCCTTGACTGCAGCACGAATTAACCTCAGTACTGCCGGATGGCATTCGTCATACAGCGGAGCCACAGATGGATTCCCGCGGTCGACACCCAGTGTGTATTGAATCAGATCATTAGTACCGAGAGAAGCAAAATCCGCCTCTGCCAGAAGCTCTTCTGCACAGATCACGGCAGCAGGAAGCTCAATCATGATGCCCACCGGCACGAACTCATTAAACTCGAGCTTTTCCTCCCGAAGCTGAGTTTTTGCAAGCTCGATATATCGCTTTGCTTCTCGGATTTCCTGAAGGCTCGATATCATCGGCAGCATAATCCGGACATCCGCACCGGATGCGGCTCGCAAAATCGCCCGGACCTGCGTGATGAAAAGATTCGGATTAGCCAAGGTAAAACGAATCGCTCTCAGGCCCAGCGCAGGATTATCTTCTTTTTCTGCACTCGAGAAATAGTTGCGCTTTCTTGCTTCGGCACTGAGCAGCTTGTCTCCGCCGACGTCAATCGTGCGAATCGTCACAGGGCGTCCCGCCATAGTATCAATCAGCTCTCGATAGCTTTCCATCTGCTCCCGTTCCTCGGGAAGGTTGTCGCGGCCCATGAACAAATATTCGCTGCGGAAGAGACCGACTCCTTGGGCCCCTAAATGCAGGATCTCATCTAATCCTGAAACCATGGCCACATTGGCCTTCAGAGTCACTCGGAACTTATCTTTCGTTTCTGCCACGCGCCTGCGGGCTCGATACAGCTGCGAATACTTCTTTTCCTGAGCTTTGACGTTTCGCTCAATCTCTTTGATTTCAGAGGCCGTGGGATTGCAGATGATCTGGCCGCTATTGGAATCCACAAAAATGCGGTCGTTATTTTTAATAACGGAAAGTGCTCCAGCCACACCTACGACAGCAGGAATAAAAAGTGTCTGCGACAGAAGCGCCGTATGGGAGGTCGGGCCGCCCTTTTCCGTGACGATTCCGACCAAATCCAGTTCTTCATATTCAGTGAGCCAAATAACATCAGCAATCGAAAGATCATTCGTCACCAAAATCACTTCCGATTGGGCGTTGCGCACTTTCTCTTGGATTTTGCGGCGCTCTCCGGTCAGCTCCTCCTGAAGTCTGCGGATCACGTGCACGATGTCGTCGCTGCGTTCAGCCAAGTAGGCATCTGTCAGGCTGTCAAAGAGTTTCAGCATATCTTCTAGATGCTTTTGAAGCGCCCATTCGACATTGATCTGCTGGGTCTGGATCCGATCCGATACGTCATCAAACATCGTCGAATCGTTGACCAAAAGCTTGAAGACTTCAAGGAACGTTTTAACTTCTTTCGGCGCCTTTTTCGGAGAGCGGCGAATCATTTGATCGAGCTCTCTGCTGACCGAGCTCACTGACTTCCTGAGACGTCCAATCTCTTTATCAACATCTTCGGCTGTCACCGAATAGCGAGGTACCTGCAGAGAGGAAGTCTGCATTACCCTGGCGTGTCCGAAACCGATGCCGCTGGAGACGCCAACGCCTCTCAGCTCCTGCCGTTGAGACACAAGCTTTTCACTCATGCTTAGTCCTGTTCTCCGAACTTAGTGTCAAAAAGCTCTTTCAACTGCTGCAGGGCTGATTCTTCATCAGTTCCGTCCGCGCTAATCTTTAAGACCGTGCCTTTAGAAGCAGCCAAAAGCATGACACCCATAATCGACTTCCCATTCACAACGCGCCCGTCTTTATCAATTTTGATTTCACTCAGAAACTCATTCGCTTTCTGTGTGAGTTTGGCTGCCGGACGGGCGTGAAGTCCCAGACGATTAATAACTTCTACTTCAATGGTTTTCACTGGTGCACTCTCCTGGAATACAGATAACGGGACGGATTTCCTGCGCCTTGGCTCGAAGTTCTTCGAAACTCAGCGAACGATAGGTAAGCATTTTGAAGAACAGGGGGAAGCTCAGCGGAGACACAAGCATGCAGCGTTTGCCGCTGGTGTACTTCTTAAGAACATTGCAGGGCGTTGCGCCTTCGATATCCAAAAGAATAATCATCTCCTCCGTTTGAACCGAATCCCACACTTTCTTTAAGTGTTCGAACTGGTCGCTCTCTTTGGCGTCGGAATCAATGTCCGCCGCTGCGCAGTGATCAATCGGTCCCATGATCTGAGTTGCGGCTTTGAGCATGGCACTTGCAATCGGCTTGTGGGCCGCCAGGATGATTCCTTTGGGCAATTTCTCCATTCTTCCATCTTCCTCTAAACGATAACGACATTTTATATGGGCCGATGCCCTGCGGAAGCCCATTTAAAGCCGCCCGGGTTTCCTCAAAACCGCATTCCATCTAGAATATTTCTTTCACTCATTGAGGTCACCATGGCGATCGTTACATTTAAGAGCAATGCTGCAGGCGAAATTTATATGTTCCGTGAAACGGCCGAAAAGATCTTCAAAGTCATCGGAAAGCCTTTAGGCATCCGCGGTGTTCTCACTCCGGAAGAACTGCCTGCCGCTATCGCAGCACTGAAAACTGAGATGGAAAAAGAAAAGGAATACTTAAAGGCAGTCCGGGAACGTGAAGATAAACTCTTCAAAGAGGGCAAGGATTTAGATGAGGAAAAGAAGCCCTCGATCGAACAGCCTGTTTATTTCACTCAGCGAGCTTATCCGCTGCTGGAAATGTTTGAACTGAGCTTAAAGGACGACACCCCTGTTGTGTGGGGCGTTTAAGACCCCGGCTCTTTACCTATAAAGTCAGAAAAGGACGGCGCACCCGAGTTTGGCAGAATCTGGTAAATAAAAAGCTCTCAACTCTTTGATTATCGGCAAGTTCAGAGCTTTTTTAATTTATTGTCTTGTGTACATGCTAGAGCATGTCCTTAACCAATTCCGGAATTGCCTCCTCTGATGTAAGTCTTACACCCAAGCAGCGCCCCATTTCTTTGAGATTAACTAAGCGGGCCGGCGGTACGAGTCCCACTGTTTTAAAGAGTATTTCAACCTGATTTGGCTGCTTCCTGCGTTCTGCAAGTTCAGCCTTAAGTTCTTCTTGATTCAATCCCTCCAAGCCCTTCCTAATGTTTTGCGGTCTCGAGCACTGCAAGAACATTAATTCATCGCCGCTTTTTATGGGTACGGTCGTCGCAGAATTCAATGCACGTATGATTTCCGGGATTGTCAGCGGAGTACCTGATTTATTCAATTTCCACTGCAGCAGTTTGAGAATCCCCAACGCAATCACACAAATAAGTATGTGACCTTTAATGTGGTTTGAGTTCCTCACGTACATGGGCCGTAAGCCCAGATGAGATTTCATAATTCGGAAGCAGCTCTCGATCTGGTTCAGCTCGTGGTAGGTGGCGGCCAGGCGTCCGTCCGGCACAGCGTCAGTTTCCTGACAGTTAGGTGCATTCTTGTAAACGAGAGCTGCGTACCCGGCAAGACGGCGTTTGGCTTCGAACGTCTCTTCATCAATTCCTTCTATTCTCGCCTCTGTTTTTTCCGAAGTTTTTGCAATGGAAGCCCAGCCGGAGCTCTTGGGTTTAACTTTTACTCCCTGGGCTTGTTTCTTCAGCACAAGCTGCTTCCAGACTTCGAGGACTGCCAGATCTCGTTTTTGTCTCTTCTTATCAAAGGTCAGAACTAAAGTGCATTTAGTATCTTCAGCCTTGCGCTTTCCTTTCTTAGTCCAGTCTTTGACGACCTTGAAGCGGGCGACTTGCTCTCCTTGTTTGATGATCGGAACATAACCCTCAGGGTCGAACATTGCCTTTGTTGTCTTCTGGTCCAGATTGCTTACTTTCTGTGCCATCAGGAATCCGAGGTCGTTGCTCTGAAGCATCTTTAAGTTCGCTGCAGAATTAAGGCCCCGGTCGGCTACGACGATGCTCTCTTTAACGTTGTATTTCTGTTTCAGAGATTCAATTGAAGCGGCCATGGTTTTGAACTCGGAGGCGTTTCCGGCGTAGACATAAAAGTCAATCGGGATGCCTTCTTCATTAATCACTAACGCGATGGAGGTTAACGGAAGGTCAAAGCGATGCTCTTTTGAAGGACCTCTCATTCGAAGGTATTCGATTTTCTGCGCCTGAATTTTCTTAATGAAATCATCCGTTTTTTGGCCGGGCACCAGTCTTCCTTCCTTGTCAAAGCATGCAGCATCCAACTCGCCGTTTTCATAGGCCAGCTGCACCTCTTCCTGAAGCCGGTCTTGGAAATCCATCTGCTGTCTGCCGCATTCCAAGTCAGTAAGCGCCGTTTCAAAGTAGACATTGGTAACGTCGTAAAAAATCAACGTAGCTTTTGTTTTCCCAAGCTGATTATTGATTGAGCGATTGAAGAATCTCATGATTGAGTCCTTATGCTCAAACAAGTAATCGTAAGAATCGTAGTAACTGTCTAAACCGATGCCTTGAACCGGCGCTCCTAAGAAACCGTCCTGATCTCCGAATGAGTAAAAAACGGAGTGCGGATCAAGAATTTTCAAGAAGCACAGGTAGGAGACAACAGCGTTTAAGTCGAATTTTGCTTTTGTTTGTCTGTGCTGGATATCTTTGAACTTTCTATCCAAATGAAGATGGTCGTCCCAGATCTTTTTTAAGAGGTAATGTCCGTACTGCAGCAGAGGAAGCGGAGCGCCGGCAGAAGAATTGTTGTCAAAGCTAAGCAGACTTTGAACTTGTGCGAGTCGATTGAGCGACTGAAGGCGGCTCTTTTCCGCATAGTCTTCCTGATACTTCTTCTTCAAATTTTCCAAGTAGTTTGGATCTGACTGAGAAAGGATGTCGAGCCGCCCCAAGTTCTGCACGACCTTGTGCTTGACCTTTCCGTTTTCATCCCGATAAGACTCCATGAGCCGGACATAAGTGTATTGCCCGTTGGCTCCGCCTTTGCAAGTAGAGACATACATAGACCACCTCAATTGTTGAGTCCAATTATAACATATCTACTACATATCTACATATAAATAATTAAACCAGGGCCAGAAAATAGACCTCATGGGCGTTGCCGCCAAAAAGGTCAATCAGAATCTGCCAAACTCAGGGGAAAGTTTAGTCAAAAAATTCGCCCTTTTACCCTGATAAAAATATCGATCGAACAGATTCCTTGAAAATATTGTGATCCATAGTTTTCTATGCAAAAGATTTGACGGCTAAGATGTCTTTTTTTAGGAGGATGTTCGGTGCAGTCTCTTTGGATGGTGGTTGCGGCATTGTTTTATGCCTTTTATGCCGTATTCGTGAAATATTCCGGATTCGAAGGCATCGGTAGCTGGGAAATTCTCTTTTTCAGATCAATTTTCGGCGTTGTCCTCTTTTACGGCGTTATGCGTTTCAGTGGAATTACGCTTTCCACAACTCATCCTTGGCAGCATTTGATCCGCTCGATGTGCGGCACTCTTTCAATCATCTGCGGCATTTATTCCGTCTCTCATCTGAATATCGGACTGGCGATGACATTGAATTACACGTCGCCGTTGTTTGTCGGGGCTTACATTCTGACGACTTCCCTGCTCCATCACGCTCGAGTGAACTGGGGGCTGATGGCGATGGTGCTTTTCGGTTTTATCGGCGTCGTGATCATGCTCGGACCAACCATCGGACCGCATGAATACTATGCCGCTGTAGTGGGTTTAGCCGCGGGCTTTTTCACTGCAAATGCCACAACGTTTGTTAAGAAACTCGGCATGCTTCATGAGCCGGAAACACGAATTATTTTTTACCTTGTTCTGGTCGGTGCGATTTGCGGCCTCATCGGAACATTCCTCACCGGCGGCTTCCATCCCTGGAGCGTTAAGGGCGCCTTATACATTTTGGGACTTTGTATCTGTGCAACCGGCGGTCAATTCTGTCTGACCAGAGCTTTCTCCAGAGGCAATCTGGTTCTGTCGAGTTCTCTTCAGTACACCGTCATTCTTTTCTCAACGATTTTGGGAGAAATCCTTTTCCTCGAACCGGCGACCTTCCCCGTTATTTGCGGAATGCTGATTATTGTTTTCTCCGGATTGATGTCGAGTTACTTCGTTCGTCGGGAAAATAAGTTCTTGAAAGAAAAGGCAAAGACCTCGCAATCAAAAACTGCCTAGTCTAAACCGTTATCTTTTTTTTCTATCGCCGGTACTTCCTCGCTGAGGATGTTCCGGCGAATTTCTTCTAAGTTTGGTCCCTGAAATGCTCTCAATATTTCAGCACATCACTCCACTCTTCCTATAATGGAAAAATTGTTTGCGAATCATAAGGAACAAAAAATATGAAATTTTCAATGGTTAGCGGTGATGTTTTAAAGCTCGAATGCGGAGCTCTGGTTGTCGGTATTCCTGCCGGCGGTCTTACTCCGACTGCTGAAGCACTTGATAAGGCTTCCGAAGGTGCAGTCTCTCGCTGGATTGAAGCGGGAGACATTCATCCGTGCGTCGGCAAAGTTGCAGTTTTCCGTGATTTTCCCGGATGCAAAGCCGAACGTGTTGTGTTTGTCGGCTTAGGAAAATGCAAAGCCAGAGACTTCCAGCGCGTTTTAAAACTCGGTATTGACAATGCTTACCTTGGCAAAGAAGTCGTCCTGACAACCCTTGAGTGGCTGCCTGACGAAGTTCCTGAATGGATTGCCGAACAGTCCGGTTTTATTGCCTGCACTGCCCTTGATCGTCCGAAGAACTATAAGACTTTTGACATCAACTGGAAGAAGCCGAAACACATCAACCTTTATGTTCCGGATGAGAACAAGGACATTGAAAAAGCCTATGCAGAAGGTGTATCCGTCGGCATGGGTGTTCAGATGGCCAAACAGTACGGCGACATGCCTGCAAACCTCTGCACACCGAAGTTCATGGCAGAAGAATGCATGAAACTTGCCGGTTCTCTCGGTCTTGACGTTACCGTCTTCGACGAAAAAGCCATGGAAAAACTGGGCATGGGATGCCTGCTCGGCGTTGCCAAAGGCTCTCACCAGAAACCTCGCATGGTTGTCATTGAATACCACGGCGGTAAGAAGGAAGATGCTCCTGTTGCTCTCGTCGGTAAAGGACTTACTTTTGACTCCGGCGGTATTTCTTTGAAACCCGCTAAAGGCATGGACGAGATGAAGTACGACATGTGCGGCGCCGCTGCCATGATCGCTGCTATTGCAACCGCTGCCGCCATGAAGCTGCCCGTTAACATTGTTGCCGCCGTCGGCTTTACAGAAAATATGCCGGGAAGCTCAGCAACAAAACCCGGCGACATCTTGAAGAGCTACGCTGGTAAGACCGTTGAAGTTCTGAATACCGATGCCGAAGGTCGTTTGGTTCTGTGCGATGTTCTCGCCTACACCATTGATAAGTTCAAGCCGAAGTGCGTTGTAGATGCCGCTACATTGACGGGTGCCTGCGTTGTTGCCTTAGGCAACGATATTGCCGGTTTGTTCTCCAATGATGAAGAACTGGCCATGTCTCTTATGATGGCCGGCGACACCGCTATGGATCCGGTTTGGAGAATGCCTTTGGATATTTCCTTTACCAAGGCTTTGAAGAGCAACTTTGCCGATCTCGCCAATATCAGCGACTCTCGCGGCGCCGGTGCCTGCACCGCCGCTGCCTTCTTGGAAGAATTTGTCGGTGATACACCGTGGGCTCACTTGGACATCGCAGGTGTTGCTAATAAGAGCGGAAAAGAAAAAGGGTCAACCGGCCGTCCGGTTCCCCTTCTGATTAACTTCTTAAAAGATCAGGCTGAATAAAAAGCTTTGATTCGCGGGGCTTTGGCCCCGCTTTTTTTTGTCCTATCATTCAATCAATTCCTCAACCTCTTCTATCCTTATCCTAAAAATGATTCGATTTGAATGCGATTACGCTGAAGGCGCCCATCCCAAAGTTTTAGAAGCCTTGGTTAAGACTAATTTTGAACAGTCTCCCGGCTACGGCGCGGATTCCCACTGCGCCCATGCTCAGGAACTTATTCGTGAAGCCTGCGAAGATCCTCTCGCCAATGTTTACTTTGTTACGGGAGGAACTCCTGCCAATGTGACTGTTATTGCTTCCCTCCTGAGACCCCACCAAGGATGCGTATGCTGCAAGAGCGGTCATATCAATGTCCATGAAGCCGGAGCCGTTGAAGCTACAGGCCATAAGGTCATTGCTTTGGAAGGAAAAGACGGCAAGCTCTCTGCTGAAACGCTTAAAAACTATCTTGAAAGTTACTGGGCGGATCCCACCCACGAACACGTGGTCCAACCCGGCATGGTCTATATCTCCTCGCCTACGGAACTCGGCACTGTTTACACAAAATCCGAACTCGAAGCGCTCTCCGAAGTTTGCCAAGAATTTGTGATTCCGCTTTACCTTGACGGTGCTCGTTTGGGTTACGGCTTGCAAAGCCCGGGGAATGACGTCACGTTAGAAGATATTGATCGTCTGACCGACGTTTCCTATATCGGTGGAACAAAGGTCGGTATTTTGATGGGAGAAGCGATTGTATTTCCGAGAGGCAATGGGTTAGACGCCAACTTCCGAAGCATGATCAAACAAAATTGCGCCATGCTCGCAAAAGGACGCCTCCTCGGCGTTCAGTTTGAAGCTTTATTTACAGACGGCCTTTATGAGGAAATGGGCAAACATGCCGTTGATCAGGCAATGAGAATAAAAGAAGCTTTTAAAGAAAAAGGCTATCGCTTTTTAGTGGACTCTCCTACTAATCAGCAATTTTTATTCCTTCCTCGCGAAGCAAAAGACAAGCTTTCTAAAGATTATGCATTTGAATGCGAAGGCGACGTCGGACAAGAAGAATTTTTAGTTCGTTTCTGCACCAGCTGGGCAACTCCGAAAGAAAGTGTAGATAAACTTCTTGACAGTATTAAATCACGGTAATTATTAAAAGAAAGAAGTTGCGGCCCTAATCGGCCTCTTTTTTGTCTGAAACTCTAATTTTTCTTAAAACAAAATAATTAAAAGAATATAGATTATTTGTATTGACGCTCAAGATATTAAAGATACAATATTTTTTTTTATGTCAATCCTATTGACAATTATTTTCTTTAACGAAATCTTTTAGAGTTGAATTCATTGCGCCATTTTTTAACGCGATTGGCACTATCGTATTGGAAAAAATAAGGAGTAAAAAATGCCAAGACGATGGTCAAAATTACAACGCAGGATTCACGAAATTTTTGATCCGAATATTCGTTTGCAATTTCACTGTGCCATATATCGAATTCCAGGGCACGTGGACACTGTGTGTCCGAGATATTTCCTAATGTTGAATGGTGAAATTATTTGGGATTGGCCAAAGGATTACTCGGGAGATTTGGATTATCAAGAAATGTATTTATTGTATAGAGAATCAGTAAGTACGATTTCAGATTTTATCGCTTCCTACCTGAACTCTGATAGGACAGCCGCGTTAAGTCTCAGGGATGGATGGGGGATTTCAGATATGTTCCGTGCGGCCGATCGTAGAATCGGAAGAAGACAATGGGGCGGTCTTTTAGAAAATATCAATCCGAAAGTCTCAATTGCTGTAGAAAAGATAATCAGTGCTAGAAAAAATTCCGATAGAGATACTATGAAGAATAAAAGAAATAATGCATATAAAAAATGAGAGAAAAATTCTCTAGGTGAAAGTATTTCTCCTTTATCTGAAAAATGGATAAAACAAATATTACGTCATATGGAAAAATAATCCTGCAGTAAAGAACTTCAGGATTCAAGAAGAACTATCAAAGTGAAAGAGGATTTCTTAGCGATTAAACTATTTTTAATCGACTAAATTTTTTATGATTTTAATTCAGTTTTAGTTTTAAATATTATTCAACTTTGATATGTGAATATTTCAAGGACAAGGTTACCAACAATTAACTTTCTCCTTATAAACAGTAATGCAGATTATTTTGAATGCTTCTGTTTCTTCGCAATTTCTTCTCCCGCAATCTTCCCAAAAACAAAGCAGGAAATAAGAGAATCTCCTCCTAAACAATCTCTCCCGTGAATGCCTCCTGTAACTTCACCGACCGCATAAAGATTGGGAATAGGTTTGTCCTCTTTGCCGATAACCTGGCATGCCTTATTTATTTTTAAACCGCCGCAGCTGTAATGAATATCAAACTGCTCGCGCCCGAAATAAAAAGGCGGTTTATCAATTTTCTGCGTAAATATCTTCTTGCCGAAATCTTTGTCTTCGCCATGTTCTGCGAATCGGTTATAACGATCCAACGTTTCTTGAAGGACCTTTGTGCTGACATGCATTTTCTTAGACATTTCAGCGACTGAGTCTGCCATGCGAACTGTACCCGCAAGAAGTTTGGCACCAAGTCCAGGCTCTTTTGAGATTGAGAATCTGAGATCACCCAAAACACTCTGTCAGGCAGATTCAAATAAGCCTCACCGATGGCCTTCACACCTTTGCTTTCGTCAACAAAACGTTTACCTTGGCTATCGACAAAAATATCGCCGCCGACGTAGTTCAGAAGTCTTCCGCCTCTTAACGGAATGAGCTGGATGGCATCCATGTCAACGGTTTGGGCGCCCAATTTTTCGGCCATAAGGATTCCGTCGCCGGTAGATCCGTCAAAGCCTCTGCCTGTTTGATTCGCTGTCGTAAAAAGGGTCGCATCTAAACGACTGTCGTACTTCAAACGCAAAGGAACATTGGCTGTGAAGCCTCCGGTGGCGATGACGACGTCTTTAGCTTCAAGATCCGTGAGCTTGCCGTTTCGATCTTTAACTTTTACGCCGATAACCTGACTGTCCTTTTCTATCAGGCTAACCGCTTCTGTTCTGAGCCTTACTTTCACGCCTAGAGAACGCGCTTTGTGATTCATGACTCGAACGTACGTCATGCCGCTTCGTTTTTGTCCTGCGGAGTGTGCACGCTGGAATTTTCCGCCCCAGGCTTCAAAAACTTGATCGTCGAAAGGAATTCCGATTTCACGTAGCCAATGAAGCGTTGCTTGTGCGTTGTTGACCAGCGTATTCACGAGAACCGGATCACTTTGAAACTCTCCGGTTTCCATGATCTGCCGTTGCCAAAACTCAGGGCTGTCTTTGATGCCCTGCTTCATCTGCAGTTCGGGATAAACTGCGTTGACTGAACCACCCGATAAAGCCGAATGACCTCCGACGAAGGCGGCTTTGTCGATTAAAAGGATATTTTTCACGCCGTTTTGCGCTGCAGAAACGGCTACGGACAAGCCGGCGGCTCCGATACCGATGATGATGAGATCGAATTTAGTTTCGTCTCCTGTCTGCGCAAACACCGGTAACGGTAATGCTGCAAACAAGCTCAAGCCAGCAGTAAAGCTTCTTCTAAGCATCTAACACTCCGATTTTGCGTAGGAACGCAGCCATCTCAACGGCGCTTGTGACATTAAGTTTGGTGCAGAGATTGGCGCGATGCATCTTCACCGTTCTCTCGCTGATGCCTAAGTTGTAACCGATAACCTTGTTGAGCTCTCCTTTGGCCACACCGAGGACGACTTCTTTTTCGCGAGGTGTCAGAGAGTCATAAATTTTGCGGAGGTTATCAATTTCACTGTCAGATTCGAATTCTTCCATGCTGGCGGTGACGGCTTTCTTGACTGCAGCAAGCAGGAGTTCCGGCTTAGCAGATTTCTGAAGGAAATCCGAAGCTCCGCGCTTAAGCGCATGAACCGCCATATCCAATTCACCGTGGCCCGAAAGGAAGATGATCGGCAGACGACAGTTCTTTTGATTCAGTTTGACTTGCAGCTCCATGCCGGTCATGTCCGGCATGCGGACATCCAAAATGATGCACCCCGGCCGATTCATGTCGTCTTCATCAAGGAACCGCTGAGCGCTTTCATACTCTTTGATTTCGAGCCCCATCATGCTCAGGAAAAATGAAGAAGATCTCGCATCCGCGTCGTCATCCACAATACGAACCAACGGTGTTGTCATTTTGCATCCTCCTTATCAATTACGACACGGCTGCAGATGCCGCCTTTCGGCAGTCTTATAAACACTAACTCTGCTCCGTGTTTGTCTGCGATACCGCGGACGATCGAAAGACCGATGCCCATCCCTTCCGGTTTGACACTGTCACCGAGTGTCTTCAGTCTTGCAAAGGATTTGTCATCAAGCGTCGGTCCGTTGTCTGAAACACTCAAGCACCAATGTTTGTCATCGAGGCTGATGATTTTCAAATCAACTTTGGGTTTTGGCTGTTTCTCAACCGCGCTGCAGGCGTTTTTAAGTAAGTTAATGATCAGAAGCTCGAGTTCCAGCGGATCGCCGACGACTTTAGCTTCCGGCGGTAAATCCGATGTGACCTCGACATGTTCGAATTTCAAGGCTTTCAGCACATTAAGGGCGCTTAAAGCGATAGCGGCTAAGTCGGAGCTCTTCATCTCGCCTTTCTTCTGTTTCGCGTATCCTCTGACGCGAGTAACGATGCTTCCAATACGTTCACTGTTATGTTCCAGCGAGCCGATTGCCCTCTCGGTCACGGCATCCGAATAACCTTTAGAGTTCAAATAGACTCTGAGCCCGGCGAGATAATTATTGATCGCCATGAGCGGCTGCTGGACCTCGTGTGCGAGCATTCCGGACATCTGATTGATGACACCGAATTTCTCCATCTGAGCCAGGCGATTACGAGATTCTTTATATTCTTTCTCGAGCTTGATCTGACGGTTAAGCGTTCTTCTCACCTGAAGCGTTCGCTTTGCAACAGTGCGTCGCAAGTACAAGGAGTTCAGGATTAAAAGAAGCAGTAAGCCGCTCACTAATAGGATCTCTGTTTTGAAACGCTTTAAGATCCCTGCAGGACTCCAGTCTCTCAAATATTGGTATGGCCCGAGCTGGAGATCACGATAAAGTTCATCCACTTTAGAGAACCTACTTGCAATCGTCCATTCATAGTCGTTCGTCGGAGGCATGGACATCAAGGCCGACGTCACTTCCCATTTGAGTTTCGGCGGAATGTCCTCTCTAGCAGCAAATACGATGCCCGGATACAGGTCAGTACTTCTTGCGCAACGAAGAACGCCTTGCGGTTTTTGTGCAAGGACTTTGAAATCGGAAGCTTCGATAAGTCCTTCATTGGAAAGCTGCTCTAAGACGCAGGCAGACAAAATCGCAACATCCGCTTCTCCTTGAATAAGGAGCATTAAAGAATCAGGAAACTGGAAGTGCGTGAAAACATATCGCTTGAAGAAGTTCTCGGGATCTAGACCGTTTTTAAAAATCTCATGCTGCGCAACTAGCCAGCCGTCAAAGGAGTTAGGTTGCGAAGCAGCAACGACCTTGCCTTTCAGGTCCTTCAATTCTTTGAGGTCTTCCCTCTTAGCCAGCGTTACGAACGCTCCCGCCTCCGAGGCGGACGGATCGTCGGAAAAAATCGTCTTTCTTGTCGCGGCGTGAACGATGCCTTGAGAAAGACTCAGTTCATGGAAGGTGCCTGCAGAACTAATCAGAAAATCTACCGGATTGTTTTTGAGTTCTTTGTCCGGGTTGACGGAGTTAAGCGAAACAGGAACAAACCAGTAAGAAGGAAGCTTCGTGTTTAAAAACTTGAGTGTTGGTTCTAGCGTTTGAGTACTGAATTCCGGATTGAATGAATCAATGACGCCGACTTTAATCTCAGTCTTTTCAACGGAATATGAGGCAGCGGAGACAAAAATAAGACCGGCGATGAGTCCTTTGAAAATGGCTGCAGATTTGATTCTTCGACGAACAGACATTTTTGGTCAGCAACTCAGAAAATCAGAACAAAAAGCAAAATAAAGTTTTCTTATCCACGGGCACGTTAATTACTAAAACATGTTGTGTAAGAAGGCTGGTCGCGTTTATTTAACCCACCTCAGGAAAATTATAGCCGTCCTCTTTTGGTGTAGGGCTGAGTACTTTCCTTCTTAGAATTCTTCCGTAATCCTTTTACGGTATTTCTAGAGCAGTAATTTCAGAATAAAAAAATCCTTCCCAAGAAACTCTCAGGAAGGATATTTTTGGTTAATTCAAAGAAACGAGATTAGTCGTTGTCTTTGGTGCCTTTAAGCAGAGGCATAGAGCTGGAGCTTCCGCCGATAAGACCGGCCTTGGAGTAGATACCGAGCTTGTTGCGTGTGTCGACGATGTCGAGGTTGCGCATGGTCAGCTGGCCGATACGGTCGGCAGCGGTGAACATGGAGTCGCCCTTTTCCATCGTGAGGCGTTCCGGTTCGTATGTCAGGTTGGGAGAGCGTGTGTCGAGGATCGTGTAGTCATTGCCACGGCGAAGTTCGATATCGACTTCACCGGTGATTGCACGAGCAACCCAGCGCTGAGCGGTTTCGCGAAGCATGATGGCCTGCGGGTCGAACCAGCGGCCCTGATAAAGAAGACGGCCGAGTTTAATACCGTTGATTCTCCACTGTTCGATGGTGTCTTCGTTATGGATACCGGTAACGAGACGTTCGAAAGCGATGTGAAGCAGTGCCATTCCCGGGGCTTCGTAAATGCCGCGGCTCTTGGCTTCGATGATGCGGTTTTCGATCTGGTCGCTCATACCCAGGCCGTGACGTCCGCCGATGCGGTTGGCTTCGAGCATCAGCTCGACCTTGTCGTCAAATTCCTTGCCGTTCAGTGCAACAGGAATGCCCTCTTCGAAACGGACGGTGACTTTCTCAGGCTTGATATCGACTTCTTCTTTCCAGAACGGAACACCCATGATCGGTTCAACGATCTTCATGCTGCTGTCGAGGTGTTCGAGGTCTTTGGCTTCGTGTGTGGCGCCGAGCATGTTGGAGTCGGTGGAATAAGCCTTTTCCTTGCTCATCTTGTAGCCGAAACCGTTGTCGGCCAAGAACTGGCTCATTTCAGCACGGCCGCCGAGTTCGGAGATGAACTCAACGTCAAGCCAGGGCTTGTAAATCTTGAGGTCGGGATTAGCGACTAAGCCGTAGCGGTAGAAACGTTCGATATCGTTTCCTTTGTATGTAGAACCGTCACCCCAAATGTTGACGCCGTCTTCGCGCATGGCGTTGACGAGCATGGTGCCGGTAACGGCGCGTCCGAGCGGAGTGGTGTTGAAGTAAGTGACACCGCCAGTTGTGATGTGGAAAGCGTTGCTTTGAATGGACTAACTGTTCACGGCAGTCAACCAAGCGGGCGATCGAAGCACCGAAGTCCATAGCCTTTCGAGGAATTGCCTCGTAATCGTCCTCATCAGGCTGACCAAGGTTAGCAGTGTAAGCGCAAGGGAAAGCGCCTTTCTTTTTCATCCAGAGCAAAGCTGTGCTGGTGTCAAGACCGCCGGAGAAAGCAATACCGACTTTTTCACCGATCGGGAGGGATTTCAGGATAGTTTCCATGACTTTATAAACTCTTCATTAACGAGGCTATGAACAAAACTTTTGTTCGACGGGTGGTGTCGAACTCCAACATGACATTATGTCCAAAAGAAGCGGCTAAAACTCCAGTTGAAATATAAATTTTTTAGATTTTGCCTAAGTACTTTCCTCAACTCTGCGGAGGATGAAAAATTTTCTGTTCCGAAAGGAGCGAATACGGCCTTAAGAAAGGCCATAGTAGGACGGCGCGACGATACTGCCTACTTTGCTTTTCCTGCAATTTCTAAAAGCTTCTGAATTTCTTCTCGGGAATGCATCCCAAGTTTTTTGTATATGTTTTGGATATGCGCGTTGATGGTCTTTTGCTGGAGAGACAGATAATCGGAGATCTCCCGCTGTGAATTTCCTTTGCTGTACAAAGTAGCGATTTGTTTTTCTCTTCCGCTCAGATTCTCCCAAAGCTCAATCGCTTTATCGTCAGCAGAGTCGCTTTGCTGGTTTCGGAAAATCGTTTGGATCAGCGCCATGAGCTTATCCGGATCAACCGGCTTTTCTAAGAAATCGACTGCTCCGTTCTTCATCGCCTCCACGGCTTTAGGCAGATCTCCGTGGGCAGAAAGGAAAATGACGGTGGGAGCAGCTTTCTTCAGTTCCATTTCCTTCTGAACCTGCAGACCGTCTTTTTCCGGCATTGCTAAATCCAGGATGACGCATCCGGGTGTCAGAAAGTTATCTTCATTCAGGAAAGTTGTTCCATCCGGGTAAGCCTTACTCTTCCATCCTCTTAAGCTCAGAACTAACTCTAAACCATCTCTTTGATTTGGGTCATCATCCACAATTCTCACGAGGAAATCTTCTTTTTTCATATTTTATTAACCCTTTGGGAAGGAGATAGAAACAAGTAGGCCCCCTTTACCTCCCTTTTGGAAACTGATTTCGCCGTTGCTGCGCCAAAGTGCTTCTCTCACCAGCATCAGGCCTAGACCGATGCCGGGAATATCCGAGACATAACTTCTCTGACTTAAGCGTTCCATTGTCTCTTTTGGCATGCCCTTACCGTTGTCTTCTATTAGGACATTTACGGTGTTTTCGTTGTTTGTCAGAGAAACTTTTACAAGGGCGTTTGGGGACTCTTTAACGGCTTCGAACGCGTTTTTCAGGAGATTATTAATAATCAGTTCCAGCTCAAAAGGATCCGCAAAGAGGACACATTCGTCTTGGTAGGATTTAGTGATTTTTGGAGGGCACTCACACAGCATGCAAAGTCGAGTGAGGTTTCTTTCGACAATCCTCTGCAGGGAAAGTTTTTTGGAGTTCCTACCCTTCTCGATGAACGAATTTGCTTCTTTGATAATCGCGTCAATTTCGCCGGCCGCGGTCTCAATTCTTGAAAGTACTTCCTTTTGGTTGATTTGAGAGTCAGAAGAATTTGATTGCCCTAATGCATAGACGAACAGTTTAAGGGCGTTCAGCGGCTGCTTCAGTTCATGAACCAAGATTCCGGATACTCGATTCAATATTTGAATTCGTTCCAGAGTCTCAGCCCTGTACTTAGCTTTTTCGTAACTTGTCTGATACTTGCTTTGGAGCTTTAAAGATCTGGTGAGCTGTGCGGTTCGGAATTTAACCAGTCTATGAACATAAAGGGCAAAGATGATGAGCCATAAAAGGCAGCATACCCCGATGGTTATAGCAATCGGATATTCATTAATGATCCGTTGGAATGTCCAATAACGAAGATATTCGTAAGGCCCCTCTTTTCTGCTCTTCAGGTAACTATCGAGCTCATCAAATTTATTTTGAGCGCTCCAGACGACTTCTTTATTCGTGCTGTTAAGAAGAGCTCGTACCAAGTCATTTGAATTTTGAGTTCCTAAGGCCGAAGACAAATTGACGACTAGGTTTGGTATCACTAAAGGCGCATGCTCTTCCTTCTTCTTTCCCAAAAGCCAGGAATAAGGGCGCAGACAGACGTCGGTTG
>OOCW01000704.1_pt1 | contig 29939 bp, 25 predicted proteins | sample 1671201 | NCBI WGS metagenome assembly OOCW01 (sample SAMN06348132, study PRJEB24527) | human gut metagenome | biome: human gut; feature: ankylosing spondylitis patient; material: feces | host: Homo sapiens | place: China | collected 2015-10
TTTTTATTAAAAATTAGCCATAGGCTATTTTTTCATACGAAACTTTACACTATCAATTGAAATCTAATAATATTCTATGGGGATAAAAGATAAAAATTACATTTTTTACATAAATGCTGTTAAATATTAATGAAAACGATATAAAATGATAAAAATATGATGAAATGTTAATTTATAAATATCATAAAATGAAATTTAACTATTTATGCCATTAAATAAGTATTTAATATTTATATTACATTAAAGAATATAAATTATGAAAACACAAAAAATAAATAGGGTACTTATTATATAAAATTACTAAAATTTTCTTGTTAAAAAATAAACAAAAAATCAAAAAAACTCTTTACTATTTCTTAGTAAAGTAGTATGATTTAATTAAGGAAAATAATTATTAATTAAAAACAATTATCGCAAATAGTTGTTTTTATAGGAGGAATTTATTATGAAAATAGTAGTAGTAGGATGTACACATGCAGGAACAGCTGCAGTAGTTAATTTAAAAGAACTTCACCCAGAAAGTGAAATTACAATATACGAAAAAAATGATAACTTATCATTCTTATCATGTGGTATAGCATTAAATGTTGGAGGAGTAATTAAGGAAACTAAAAATCTTTTCTATAACTCACCAGAAAACCTTGCTAAAATGGGTGTAGTAACAAATATGAAGCATGAAGTTTTAGATATAGATTTTGAAAATAAAACTTTAAAAGTTAAAAATCTTTTAACAAATGAAGAGTTTGAAGATAATTATGATAAATTAGTTTTAACATTAGGATCATGGCCAATAGTTCCTAAATTTGAAGGTGGAGATTTAAAAAATATTTTATTATGTAAGAACCATGATCATGCAATTGAAATAATTGAAAAATCTAAAGAAGCTAAAAATGTAGTTATAATTGGTGCTGGATATATTGGTGTTGAACTTGTAGAAGCTTTTGAAATGCAAGGCAAAAAAGTTACATTAATAGATGCTGAAGAAAGAATTATGGCTAAGTACCTTGATAAAGAATTCACAGATATAGCTGAAAAAGAATTTGCTGATAGAGGTGTAAACCTAGTATTAGGAGAAAAAGTATCTAAGTTTGAAGGTGAAAATGGAAAGGTAACTAAAGTTGTTACTGAAAAAGGAAGCTATGAAGGTGACTTAGTTGTATTATGTATTGGATTTGCGCCAAACACTAAGCTTGTTCAAGGTAAGTTAGATACTCTTCCAAATGGAGCAATTATAATTGACGAATATATGAGAACTAGTAAAGAAGATGTATTTGCAGCAGGAGATTGTTGTGTAGTTAAATATAATCCAGCTCATGATACAAGATATATTCCTCTTGCAACAAATGCTGTAAGAATGGGTACTTTAGTAGCTAGAAATATTGTTGAACCAACTCTTAAATATATGGGTACTCAAGGTACTTCAGGAATTAAGATTTATGAAAAATGTATAGCTTCAACAGGATTAACTGAGGAGGTAGCAAAAGCTACAACTAAAATGAATGTTGGTTCGGTATCATTAACTGATAATTATAGACCAGAATTTATGCCTACTTACTTACCAGCTACTGTTAAGTTAGTATTTGATAAAGATACTAGAAGAGTAATTGGAGGACAAATAATTTCTGATATAGATTTAACTCAATTTATGAATACTTTATCAGTAGTTATTCAAAATGAAATGACAGTTGAAGAACTTGCAATGACAGACTTCTTCTTCCAACCACACTTTAATAAACCATGGAGCATTTTAAATGCAGTTGCATTAAAAGCTTTATAGCAATTAAAAGGTAACCTAGAAATAGGTTACTTTTTTTATTAGGAATTTATAAATTTTGTTATATTAGTGAAAAAATAATAGTAATATTGTAAAGGGAGGTGACAAATGAAAAATAAATATATTCAGATTATAGCAATGTTTATAGCCATATGTTTAGTTACTGGTATAGTACTAAAAATAAAGATAAGTAAAATTAATAATGATTCACAAAGTAAGAATGAAAATATAGATGTTAATGAAAGTGAAGGTGAAGAAAATATAGCAAATAAATTCATAGAAGATGGAGAAATGAGAGGTGTTTGGGTATCTACAGTAAGTAATTTAGATTGGCCGGAAGTTGGAAGCTATGATGAAAAAGTTCAAAAGGAATTATTAAAAGAAAAGTTTGATTTTATAGAAGAACAAAATATGAACACGATATTTTTCCAAGTTAGACCAATGGGAGATGCCTTATATGAATCTAGTTATGCTCCATGGTCCAAGTATTTGACAGGAACTTTAGGAAAGAAGCCGGGATATGATCCTCTAGAGTTTGCTATTGATGAAGCTCATAAAAGAGGATTAGAGCTTCAAGCATGGTTTAATCCCTTTAGAATAGATAGTAATTCAGAAAATTTTAGCATAGATAATTATATAACTGAATTACCAAAAGAATCACCATTAAAAAGTCATCCAGAGTGGATTGTAAAATATAATAATTATCATTATCTTGATGCTGGAATACCTGAAGTTAGAGAATATGTTATTAATACAATAATAGAAGTTGTAAAAAATTATAATATTGATGGTGTTGTTTTAGATGATTATTTTTATCCATATCCTTCAGGAGGGATAGAGTTTCCAGATGATGATACATATGAAAAATATGGTGAAGATTTTGCTTCAAGGGATGATTGGAGAAGAAATAATATTAATAGTTTTATAAGTGAGCTATATAGAAAAATAAAGGAGACTAATGAAAAAGTTAAATTTGGAGTTAGTCCATTTGGAATATGGAGAAATGGAGAAGTGGTAGGGGGAAGTAATACAAGTGGCTTAAGTAGTTACGATGATGTCTATGTAGATTCTAGAAAATGGATTCAGGAAGGGTGGATTGATTATATTATTCCACAAATATATTGGCAGTTTGATTATAAGTCCGCTCCATTTGCAACATTAGTTGATTGGTGGGCTAATCAAGTAGAAAATACTAATGTAAAACTATATATTGGACATGCAGCGTATAAAATAAATGATTCAAGTTATGGGGAAGCATGGCTTAATGGAAATGAAGTAATAAACCAAGTACGGTATTCTAGGTCAAATAGCAATGTTAATGGTAGTTGTTTCTTCAGATTAAAAACCTTGGAAGAGAATAGACTTGGATTTACGGATAAGTTAAGGGAGTTATATGCTAGGTAAATGATAATAAAAATATAATATTCCTTATAAGGGGAATGGTGACTTAAGATAACATTTGATTTTTATGTATCTAAATATGGGATTTTGTATATAGAAGTCTGTTATATTAAATTGTTGGTAACAACAATTTAATATAACAGACTTCTATAATAATTAATGGGTATTTATAATATAAAGGAAGATTTAGAGAGAGTATATTAAAAAATGTTAGAAAATTTTATAGATAATAAAATTAGACATAACAAATAAACTATTATTTATATTTTAATAATAGACAAGCAATAATATGAGGAAACCGTTATTTACATATTATAAGTGTTATAAATTTTAGATTAATTAAAGTAAAGCTATTAAATAGGGAGTGTTTTTAATTTTATATTTTCCCAAGATACATAGGTAGTTATATCAGCGGTTAAATGAAGATTTTTTTTAATACTTTCTTTTGATGATATATTTCTCTTAGAATTAAAATTATTTTTATATTCAAATAATCTCCAATATAAGTAGTGATCTAAGTATTTACTTGCAACTCCTCGAAATTTAGAAAGCCATTTTTGAGTATTAATGGAATACTGTATATCAATATTATTTTTATAATTTTCTTTAAATTTTACTTTATTTATTTCATTAAATGCGTTAGCAAAGGTTTTGAGTCTTCCATCAATTAAACCAACTACATAAGCTTTTTTATTTAATCGTGGAATAATATTATCTTTAAGTTCATAAAAGCCGAAAAAGTTTCTTGCGGCAATAATTGGTATTATGTCTATAGAATCATTCAAAGCATTAACAACTGTAATTTTATCTCTCTTAATATTAGGAATATTCCTAGAACCCTTAAAGTTTTCAACTACTATCATTTTAGTTAATTCTACATATGAAGATATATTTTCAAGATAATGCTTATTTTTAAAATCAAATAAAAATCGATGTCTCCAAAAGAAGGCTGTTACAATAGTGATATTTAATTTCATTGCACATTCTCTAATTGTAAGTCCTTTATTTAAAAGATTGAAGTATTCTTGATAGTTTTCTTTAAATTTTTTAGAGTATCTAAATTGATTATAAATTTCAGTAGTAAATGTTTTTCCACACATAGGTTTTTTGCATTTATATCTTTGAATATTTCTGTACATTCCATATTTGATAATATTTTTACTTTCACAGTATGGGCATTTAGTTCTAGTGTTAATTTTATAATTATCAGAGTCTATTAAATTATTAACTGTTTTATTAGAGCTATTGTTAATTAGGGTTTTATAAAAATTAATCATATCATCACCATTTGTAATTATTAACAAGGTGAAATGATTATAAACTTAAAAGTATTATTAGACTATAAAAAATAAAAAGAAATATTATAATTAGAATAAAGTTGCATTAATCCTGTAATTATAATATTTCTTTATTTAGAATTTTAAATTTAATTAAGTTGTAGATATTATTTTACCTAAATCTTTAAGGTCGTAGCCTCCAATCCCTTGTAGTTCATTCTTGAATTTTTCAGAAGATAAAATAGAAATTATACTTTTATAAATTGGATTGTTTAAATCACTTTTCTTTATAATTAAATCATAGCGTTCAGTTTGTAGTGGGATAAAATCTATAGTTTCAACTTGCATAGAAGCTTTTTTATTTCCAAGACCAATATTTGCATCACCACGACCAACAGTACTTGCAACAGCTAAATGAGAATTTTCTTCATTATAATAACCATTTATAGAATTTGGATCAATATTAAGTAATCTAAGTTTCTCATCTAGTAAAACTCGTACACCACTACCTTTTTCTCTATTAATAAACTTAATATTTTTATTAGTTAAATCTTCAAATGATTTTATATTTAATGGATTTCCTTTTTCAACATAAAATCCTTGTAATCTATAAGCTAAATTTATAAGAACGCAAGGTGTACCAGGAACTAATCTTTTAACATAATCAGTATTATACTCATCTTTATCACCATCCCAAAGGTGACAAGAAGCTATAGAAACTTTATTATTATACAAATCATATAAACCATTATAACTTCCTTTGTAAGAACGAAGAACTGTACAATCCGGTAAAATTTCTTCTATGTATCTTGCTAAAATGTCTAATAAAATATCTTGACCAGAAATAATTATTTCTGAATTAGATTGATTATTTAGTGAAATATTATTACCAAGATTATTAGTAATATTTTCAACATTATTATTTGATAATGTAGTATTAATGTTACGATTAATAGATGGTTTTGAATTTGATTTTTGGCTATTAATGTAATCTTCTACATCATGCATATCTATTCTAATTTTTTTACCAATTTTATAACTTGGTAATTCTCCACGTTTAATAAGTTCATAAACTGTGTTTTTAGTTATTTTAAGTAATTCTGCAACCTCTAATGGTGTTAAAGAAGATTTTAAATCCATCTTATCCCTCCTTAATTATTAAGATAATTTTAACATTAAAAGAAAAGTAATTCTATATTTGAATTAAATTGATTGATATAAAGAGTAGAATATGATAATATTTAATTGTTCAAAACATAACAAAACATGATAAAACATAACTAAATACAATAAAACGAGGAAATAGGAGAGTGTAAAATGTTAAAAAAGACAAAATTTATATCAATGTTATTATGTTGTAGCTTATTATTAGTAGGCTGTGGTAAAAGTAGTGATGGCAATGATGCTACAGGGGATAATGAAAAGAAGGCTCCAGTAGAGCTAAATATTTCGGCAGCAGCAAGCTTAAAGGAAGTAATGGCTGATTTAGAAACAGAATATAAGAAAAATAATGAAAATGTTACTTTAGTTGTAAATTATGGATCATCAGGATCTCTTCAACAACAAATAGAACAAGGAGCACCTTGTGATTTATTTATATCAGCAGGACAAAAGCAAATGAATGCTTTAAAAGATGAAGGATTATTATTAGATGATACTACTAAAGATTTAGTTGAAAACTCTTTAGTTCTTGTAGAAGCTAATGGAGTTAATATTACTAGTTTTGATGATTTAAAAAGTGATAAGGTTACTCATATAGCTGTTGGTGAACCAGAAAGTGTACCAGCAGGTAAATATGCGGATGAAGTATTAACAAATACAGGCATAAAAGATAGCATTAGTGATAAGCTTGTTTTTGCTAAAGATGTTAAAGAAGTTTTAGCATGGGTTGCATCTGGAAATGCAGATGTAGGTTTTGTATACTTAAGTGATGCTTTAAGTAGTGATAGTGTTAAAATTGTTGAAAATGTTGATGAAGTAAATAATCATTCATCAATTACTTATCCAGTATCAGTTATAAAAGATTCAAATAATGTTGATGAAGCAAAGAAATTCGAAGATTTCTTATTTACAGATGCAGCACAAAAAATATTTGAAAAGTATGGATATAAGTCAGTAGAGTAATAAAGAAGGCAAGGTTATAAGTTATGGATTTTTCACCTTTATGGATATCGCTTAAAACAGCATTTCTTGCAACCATTATAACTTCTATAATAGGAATATTTATATCTTATAAAATGGCTAATTATAAAGGAAGAGGTAGAGGGTTTATAGATGGAATCTTCACTCTTCCTCTAATATTACCACCAACTGTTATAGGATTTTTCTTATTACTTATTTGTGGAAAGAATGGATTTGTAGGAAAAATTTTTATGAGTTTTAATAAAAATATTATTTTTAGCTGGAGTGCAACAGTTATAGCAGCTACAGTAGTTGCATTTCCAATGATGTATAGAACTTGTCGTTCTGCATTTGAACAAATAGATAAAAACATGATTTCAGCAGCAAGAACTTTAGGGTTAAGCGAAACTAAGATATTTTTTAAAGTTGCAATTCCGCTTGCATGGCCAGGAATAATTGGTGGACTAGTATTAAGCTTTGCAAGAGCATTAGGGGAATTCGGGGCAACATTAATGATAGCTGGAAATATACCAGGCAAAACACAAACTATGCCAGTTGCAATATTTTTTGCTGTTGAAAGTGGAGATATGAATAAAGCTATGCTTTGGGTTTTAATTATAGTTGCAATATCATTTATAATGATCTTTTTATTAAATTATTGGTGTGATACACAACAAAAGTTAATAGGAAATAGGGGGAGATAGTTATGAGTTTACATATAGATATTAATAAAAATTTATCTTCCTTTAATTTAGACGTTTCTATGGAAAGTAAAGGTGGTATTATAGGTTTTTTAGGAGCGTCAGGTTCAGGAAAAAGTATGACACTTAAATGTATAGCAGGGCTTGAAAAGCCATCAAAAGGAAAAATAATTATTAATGATAAAGTGCTTTTTGATTCAGAGGAAAAGATTAATGTTAAAACTAGAGATAGAAAAGTTGGATTCTTATTTCAAAACTATGCATTGTTTCCTCATATGACTATAAAAGATAATATAGAAATAGGTTTAGATAAAGTTAGTAAAGCTGAAAAAAGTAAATTATCATCTAATTATATTAAAAAATTTGGATTAGAAGGCCTTGAAAATAGATATCCTTGGCAGTTATCAGGAGGACAGCAACAAAGAGTTGCATTAGCAAGAGCACTTATTACATCACCGGATATATTACTTCTTGATGAACCCTTCTCTGCTTTAGATAATCATTTAAGAGCAAGTATGGAAAGAGAGCTTGTAGAGATTTTAAAGGATTATAAAGGAACAGTAGTTTTTGTAACTCATGATATAGCAGAGGCTTATAGAGTATGTGATAAAATAATAGTATTTGATGGTGGAAAAGCTAATGATATAAGAGATAAAAATGTATTATTTGAAACTCCACAATCATTGGCGGAAGCAAAGCTTACAGGATGTAAAAATATATCAAGGGTTAAAAAGTTAGATAATAATTTTGTTTTTGCTGAGGAGTGGAACTTAAGGCTTAAATGTTTAGAAAATATTAAAGATAATATAAACTATATAGCTATAAGATCTCATAATATTAAGTTATACAAAGATGAAAAAGAAAAAAAAGAAGAAAATGTTTTTGAGGTAGTAATAGAAAATATTGTGGAAAATCCATTTGATTATACTTTATATATTAAGAGTATTAATTCAAATAGATCAGATTTAATACATTTCACTATTTCAAAGGAGGAAATGGTATTTGATATTAATGAAAAAATAAAGGTTAAATTTGAGCCACAATATTTATGTACTTTTAAAAGTTAATAAATAATTATAAAAAATCATGTTAAAATAATTAACATGATTTTTTTTGTATTATAATTTTAATTATAAACCCTCAGCACAGTTGTTGAGGGTTTAATTTAAAGTAATATACTATAAATACTTTTTAAAGAATATTTCACCAACACCATCATCGTTAATTCCACATAACATACCACATTCAATAAAGCCCATTTTTAAGTGCCATTTTTGAGGATTAACTGCATCTGTCATTGTAGAACTTAAAAGAGTAGATTGTCCATTTTCTTTTAAGTGTTCTTCTAAGAAAGATAACATTGATTTTCCAACACCAGAAGATCTAAAATCCTTTCTTATAACTATATAGCTTATAAATGGAAGGTGAGTCCAAATATATTCAATCTTTAAGCAACCAATAACTTTATTATTAATTTCTGCAACAATAACTTCCTTCATGAAAATTTTATTTTTTATTATATCTATATTTTTATGTAAGTCTAATTCAACACAAGATTCTAAATCATTGATATCTGCAAATCTAATTTTTAAATTCATATTCAAATGCCTACCTTTTTCTATAATTTTTACCACTAAATAATTATAGAACATATTATACTTTTTTAAAAGGTTAAAGCTAAAGGTAAATATTATAATAAGTAATAAATTTAATAGGCATAGAATGAGTATTTTTGTTATGATATACTCTACTTGTACAAAAGATAAATATGAGGTGAAAAAATGAACGATATCGAAAAAATAATTAAAGATGTTACACTAACATATGAACAAAAAGTATTATCATTAGCAAGATATGCGGAAAACAGTGTTAAGGTATTAAATATACCAGAAAAAACACAAAAGCTAAGAGATGAGGGGATTATATGTGATTTGTTTGAGGGAAATGTTCCATATAGACCTAGATATATATTACCTGATTATGAAAAGTTTATGAAGGAAGGATGTAAGTTCTTAGAATTAGCGCCTGCAACAAATATATGGGAAGCTACAACTAATTTATTAATTATGTATAAGCATGTACCTTCAATAACATCAATGCCAGTATACATAGGAAACATAGATTACTTATTAGAGCCATTTATAGTTGATGAAGAAGAGGCTAGATTAGCAATTAGATTATTCTTAACTCAATTAGATAGAACTATAACAGATTCTTTCTGTCATGGTAATTTGGGGCCAAAGCCAACAAGGGCTGCAAAAATAATTTTAGAAGTAGAAAGAGAATTAGAAAATGCAATTCCAAATCTTACTTTAAAATATAATGAGGAAACTCCAGATGAATTAGCTATAGAAGCGATAAAAACTGCTTTAGTTACAGCTAAACCAAGCTTTGCAAATGATGAAATGTTCACTAAAGATTTGGGGGATTATGGAATAGCAAGTTGTTATAATGGACTTCATGTTGGAGGTGGAGCTCATACATTAGTTAGAATGAGATTATCTAAGTTAGCGGAAACAGCTACATCTATAGAGGATTTCTTTAATGATAAATTACCAAATGCAATGCAATGTATGGCCGAATACATAAATGAGAGAATTAGATATATAGTGGAAGAAAGTACTTTTTTTGAAACTAACTTTTTAGTTAAAGAGGGATTTATAAGCAAAGATAGATTTACTTCTATGTTTGGAATAGTAGGGTTAGCTGAATGTGTAAATATATTACTTAAGTCTGAAGTTTTACAAGAAAAGTTTGGGCATTCAAAAGTTGCAGATGATTTAGGAGTTAGAATAATGGACTTCATGGATGAGTTCATTAATAACTTTGAAAGTAAGCATTGTAAAGTTACTAATGAAAGATTACTTCTTCATGCTCAAGTTGGTATAGGCGATGATATAAATGTAAGCCCAGGGGCAAGAATTCCAATAGGGGAAGAGCCTGAATTATGGAAGCATTTAAAGCAAACAGCTAGATTCCATAAGTACTTCCCATCAGGTGTTGGGGATATATTCCCATTTGAAATAAATGCAATGAATAATCCAGAATTTATTTTAAATATAATTCAAGGTGCTTTTAAAGAAGGAATGAGATACTTCTCACTTTACTCTTCCGAAGCTGATGTAATAAGAATTACAGGATACTTAGTTAAGAAAAGTGAAATAGAAAAATTAAATAGAGGAGAAGCTACCCTTCAAGATACAGTTGTTTTAGGACAAGGCCAAGTTAATAACGGTAAGGTTCTAGAAAGAATGATAAGATAATGATTGGATATATTAATAAGATAATTCCATTTAGTTCTGTTGATGGACCAGGCAATAGAACAGCTATCTTTCTTCAAGGATGTAATTTTAACTGTGTTTATTGTCATAATCCTGAAACCATAAACCTTTGCAATAATTGTGGTTTATGTGTAAGGCAATGTCCTACAGAAGCACTTCATATAGAAGAGAATATTGTTATATGGGATAAATCAAAGTGCTGTAATTGTGATAAATGTATTAAAGAGTGCAAAAATACAAGTAGTCCTAAGATACAAAAGATTACTGCAGATGAGGTAATTAATGAAATTTCTAATTATAAACCATTTATTCAAGGAATTACAGTATCTGGTGGAGAATGTACATTACAAGAAGAGTTCTTAATTGAATTATTTACAAAGGCAAAGTCAATTGGACTTACTTGCTTTATTGATAGTAATGGGTCAAATGATTTTAGTAAAATGGAAAAGTTGATGGAACTTTGTGATGGAGTTATGTTAGATGTAAAAAGTTTTAATAATGATAAACATAAGAAATATATTAAATTTGAGAACTTTAATGTATTAAAGAACTTAGAGTACTTAGCATCAATTAATAAGTTATATGAGGTAAGAACTGTAGTTGTTCCAGAAATATTTAATAATGAAGAAACAGTTAAAGAAGTATCTACTTTAATTAGTAAATATGACTGTAAAATTAGGTATAAACTTATATCATTTAGAAATCTTGGAGTGCGAGAGAGCTTTAAATATTTAAATAGTCCATCTATTGAGTATATGCAAGAGCTAAAGGAAAAATCAGAAGAAATTGGTTGCAATAATATAGTAATTGTGTAATATAATAAAGATATAAAATTTTAGAAAAGGAACAATTATTATGGTACATGAATTAACAGTTTATAAATTAGGAAAATTATTAAGTGAACTTTCTAGTGAGTATAACGTAAGTTTATTAGTAAAAAGAAAGTTAAGTGGAGGATTTATAACAGTTACAGGAAAAGTAGATGTAGATTATATTCCAACTGATAAAAAAACTCTAAAAGGTAATAATATAATTGGTTTAAAAGTTAAAAATGATAGTGGGCAAATGGATTTAAAGATTACAGGAATTAAAGATACTTTATTTAAAGTAGAAGTTGCACCTACTAAGTTTAAAGAAATTAATATTGGTGGATTATCAATAGATAAGATTCAAGAAAGTAAAGAAGAATGTAAGGTAAAAGTTGATGAAGATTTAATTTTTACTGTTCCAGCACCAAGTGAAGTAGTAGAAAAATTAATATAGTATCCAGTGATAGGAAGATTCCAGTGGCAAGCATAGGTTTGCCACTTTTTTCATATGAAGTTATATATGATATAATTAAATAAGAAAGAATTTTGGAGGGAAAAGGGAATGAAAGTTGCAGATATGCATTGTGATACTATTGGAGAAATTTATGAAAATAGACTTTTAGGTAATAACTATAATTTAAAAGAAAATAATTTTCATGTAGATATAAGCAAGTTAACTAAAGGAGAGTATTTACTGCAAAATTTTGCAATGTTTATAGATATAAAAAAACATAAAAATCCTTATAAAACTTTGCAAGAGATGATAGCTGTTTATTATGAGGAACTAGAAGCTAATAAAGATATTATTAAGCCAGTATATTCATATGAAGATATATGTAAGTGTGAAAAGGAAAATAAAATAGCTGCACTATTAACTATAGAAGATGCAGGAGCACTTGAAGGATCTTTAGAAAATTTAAAAACAGTTTATAATCAAGGTGTTAGGCTTATAACATTAACTTGGAATCATATAAATGGTGTTGGATTTCCTAATTTTAAAATAAAGATAGATACTTGTGGTAATATTACTGAAAAACCAGATTTCACAACTCCAAATACAGACTTTGGACTTACTGCTTTTGGAGTAGAGTTAGTAAGAGAGATGGAGAATTTAGGAGTTATAGTAGATGTTTCGCATTTATCTGATGCTGGATTTTATGATGTTTTAAAATATAGCAAAAAACCATTTGTAGCAAGTCATAGCAATGCAAGAGTTGTAACAAATGTTGTTAGAAATTTAACTGATGATATGATAAAGAAGTTAGCGGATAAAGGTGGAGTGACAGGAATTAATTTTTGTTCAGACTTTGTGAAGCCTACACCACATACAGATTTAACATTTACTTATATAGAGGATTTGGTAAAGCATATTAAGCATATTAAAAATATTGGAGGAATAGATGTAATTGCTTTAGGAACAGATTTTGATGGAATAAAAAGTACATTAGAAATTAATGATGCTTCAAAAATTCAATTATTGGCACAGGCACTATTAAAAAATGGATTTACTTATGATGAGGTGGAAAAAATATTTTATAAGAATATAATTAGCCTATATAAGGAGTTATTATAATAGATAATTTTTAATAGGATGAAGGATGATGAGCTTAAGTGATAGATATTGAAAAATTATTTAAATAGAAGTAGACATTTATAAATTTAAACTTTAATATAAATTTAAATATTGATATGATAGTTTAATAAAGTATCATATCAATATTTCATTAATAAAAGAAAATAAAAGTTAAGGCAGGATACAAATGATGGAAGAAAATAATTTAAAAGAACTTACTGGAAAAGAAATTTTAGATAAACTATTTGGGAAAGAATTAAATTCTAAAAAGAATATATTAGAAGTTATAGAAATAATAAAACCATTAGCTAAAGAAGGATTAGAAGCTGATAAGATTCAAGAAATATATACTATAATTTATAAGAGTATAGAGGAAATGAATACAATAGTAAAAGCTAATACTATTATGTATTTAAAAAATCAGTTAAAATCTGGACTTGGAAAATATGTTGAAAATAGAGATCCTAAAGAAACAAACTACTTCTTAGAACTCTTTAAGGAAGCTTATCCACCTAATAATAGAAGAGTTGGATATACAAGAGTGATAAATGATTTTAATAAAATAACAAATGAACAAATTTGGGAAACATTAACCTTTATAAATAGAGAGGTTATAAAAACTAAAAGAAGATTAGGGGAAGAAGAAAAAGAGGATATTATTAAAAATATAAATAATTTACTTAAGAGTGGAAAAATTGAATATATAAATCAAGTTAAAAGCTTAGAGAAATTATTAAATGTACTTAATGTAAAAGTTGTTAGTTATAAAGAAGGCTTCAAACTTAAAAAAAGATAAATAAAATTAAAGAAAAGAGAGATAATGTATGAGAAATATAAGAATGACCATTCAATATGACGGCTCAAGATATAAGGGGTGGCAAAAACAAAATATAAAGGGAACTAGCGTATCAACTATACAAGATAAAATAGAAAAAGTATTATCTAAAATGACAGGAGAAGAAATACAAGTAATTGGTTGTGGTAGAACTGATACTGGAGTTCATGCAGATAAATACATAGCAAATTTTAAGACTAATAGTGAAAAAAAGCTACCAGATATATCTAAATATTTACATGAGTTTTTACCAGAAGATATATCTGTAACATCATTAAGAGAGGTTAGTGATAGATTTCATTCAAGATTAAATGCCATATCAAAAACTTATGTATACACTATTGATAATAATAAATTTGCAAATGTTTTTCTTAAGAAATATGCTTATCATGTTGAAGGTCAACTAGATATAGAAAAGATGAAAGAAGCAAGTAAATATTTATTAGGTACTCATGATTTTAAAGGCTTCAGCGCAGTTAAAGATAAATCAAAGAAGTCAACAATTAGAACAATAAATTATATAAATATAACAGAAAAAGATAATATTATAAAGATTGAATATAATGGAAATGGGTTTTTGTTAAATATGGTAAGAATTCTAAGTGGAACTTTAATAAAGGTTGCAAAGGGAGAAATTGAACCTATAAAAGTAAAAGAATTGTTAGAAGAAAAAAATAGAAGTAAATTAGCCGAAAAAGCACCAGCAAAAGGACTTTGTATGAAAGAAGTAAAATATTAAAAAATTTTTTTATAATTAACATAAAAGATATAAGTTTAATATACTAATAAATATAGGGTAATTAGATTACCTTCAGCAATATTGGGAATAAAATAAGGGTGTGAAAAATAAATGAATATGGATTTTCATGTCCATGGCTTACTAAGCAAAAGAAAAGATTTTAATAAAGAGTTTTTTATGAGTGAAATATATTTTGCAAAGAGTAATGGCCTAAATGGAATAATTCTCTGTGAACACTTCAATGCAAAAGATTTTCTTGTTATTTATGATTTTTTAGAAAAGAATTTTATTTATGAAGGGGATAGATATATTGTAGAAGGTATATCAGTATTTCCTGCAATGGAAGTTAGTATTAAAAATAAAGGTCATGTAATTTTAGCCGGTGAGAGAGATAGTATTATTGATATTTATGAGTTATTAAAGGGATTTAGAGAAAAAGACAATTTAATAGAATTAGAAGACTTATTAGATCAAGCAGATATATTTAATTTATTAAAGATTGGGGCACACCCATGTAGAAGAGGTCATAAATTATGTAATCAGTCACATGAGTTATTAAAGAGATTAGATGCTTTAGACCTAAATGGAAAGGATATATTTAAAAAAGGTGAGAGTATTACTAGAGATGAATTAATTAATTTATCTCAAGAGTTAGGAGTTAATATTATTACTGGAAGTGATAGTCATACACCTATTCAGCTTGGAGGAATATATACTAGCTTAAATAAGGAGTGTTCAACTATAAATGAATTAAAAGATTGTATAATAAAAGGAGATTATACAATTGAAATAAACCCTGCATTAAACTTTAAAATATTTTCTTCTAAGATATTAAAGCGTTATTTATTAAAATCTGAAACATACGATAAGAATACAGAGTTTAAAATTTAGTTATACATTTAAATTTGGAGCTATCTCTTTGAAGCTCCAAATATTAATTTGATAAATTAATATATATAAGTTAATAAAATAAATTTATGGCAAGAATAATAATAAAATATTTTAGATAAGGAAGATAAAAAATGGAGAACATAGAAGAGATATTTAATGAAATATTAATGTATGACGTTCAAGAAGCATTAAAATATAGTAGTGATGGATTTAAAAAAAGTGGAAATCCAGAATATTTATTATATACTGGTCATTGTTATTTAGTTCAAGGTTTTTTTGAGGATGCAATTGCTGCTGTAGATTTGGCTTTTGACTTAGGTTGTGACCATATTGTATATGGATATAACGTAAAGGGAGAAGCTTTACTTAGTTTAGGTCTTTATGTAGAAAGTAGAAGATGTTTTGAAAGAGTAATAAAAGAAGAGCCGGAACAATACTTAGCTAATACATTTTTAATAGAATTAGATATTAGAGAAAGAAATTATGAAGATGCAATAAATAGATGTATAGACTATATTGAAAAATATGAATGTGATAATGTACAAATAGCTAATTTAAAGTGTATAATCGGATGGACATATTTAATTGATTTAAATAATAGAGAATTAGGAAGAGAAGCATTAATAGAAGCAATAGAAGCTAATGAGATGTGTGAGAGAGCATATACTGGGCTTGGTATATATGAAGCAAATAATAAAAATTTTGAAGAGGCAATTGATTATTTCAATAAAGCTATAGAAATAAATAAAGATGATGGTGAAAACTATTTTGCTTTAGCAATTTGCTATAAAGAGTTAAAAGTATATGATTTAATTGAAGAATATTTAATTAAAGCAAATACATTAGAACCTGAAGATACTAGGATTATTGAAGAATATGCTTATGAATTACTAAGACAAGGTAGAAATGAAGAGGCAATAGAATATTTTAAAGAAATAATAGATGATAGCATTGACAGTGAAGAAATTAAAAGTCTAATTATGGATTTAGAAAATGCAGAAAATAATGAAGAAGTAGAATAAAGTACATATAAGGCAAATGATATAATTTAGTATCATTTGCCTAAATTATTATTACTATTCTTTATCAAAGCTTCCACAATTAGTTTCTGTATAAAGGTTTGCGTTACCTCCATTTACTTGAATAGATGAAAGATTGCAAAGGCAATTTTCATTATGTGAACAACTACTTACTTTACATACTAAACAATCACAAGGACCAGAATTTTCTGAGCAATTAGCTAAATCACTATAATGTTTTTTATCTAAGAATGAACCACAACATGTATCATTTTCTCCACAAGAAGCCATTCCTCCGATATCAACACGATTTGAAAAACAAACGCCTGAACTATTATATGAACAATTAGTTACATCACAATTAATTTTTGCCATTTTTATATCTCCTTTTATAAATAAATTTATTAGCTAAAATATCTATCTAGTAAGCCTTTAAATGCTCTTCCATGTCTTGCTTCATCTTTACACATTTCGTGAACAGTATCATGAATAGCATCTAAATTGTTTTGCTTTGCTAAAGTAGCGAGTTTCTTTTTACCATCGCAAGCACCAAATTCAGCCTCAACTCTAGCTTCTAGATTTGCTTTACTACTAGGAGAGACAACTTCACCTAGCATTTCTGCAAATTTACTTGCATGATCTGCTTCCTCATAAGCAATTCTTTTATATGCCTCTGCAATTTCAGGATAACCTTCACGATCAGCAGCACGAGACATTGCTAAATACATACCAACTTCAGTACATTCACCAGTAAAATTGGCTCTTAATCCCTCTATAATTTCAGGATCTACACCTTCACAAATTCCTATTCTATGTTCATCTGCCCAAGTCATATCACCTTTCATTTCTTCAAACTTGCTAGCAGGTGCTTTACATACTGGACATACTTCTGGAGGAGTATCTCCTTCATGAACATATCCACATACGGTACAAATAAATTTTTTCAATTCAAAAAACCTCCTTTGTTTTACCTTTCAAATAAACCTCTTTATTATTATTTCTCACTTAAAAATTTAATATTCATTTGTAAAATATAGAAAGTTTAGTTGACTTTTTAATTAAAAATATATAAGATTGTAGGATATACTAGGAAGCAAAAGGAGAAGGAAATGGCAAAAGATAATAGCGGGAGCGAAAATTTTCATTATAATAATATAGAGAAAAAAGATAAGAACTTTATGTATAAGAATTTTAAAAGAAGTAATTGCTATAATTGTAATTTTTCAAATTCAAACTTTAATTTTGCGACTTTTAGAGGGGCGCATTTTAAAACTTGTAGTTTTATGAAAGGAACTTTTGAAGGAACAGAGTTTATAGGAACTAATTTAAAAAATAGTAAGTTTAAAAATGCAAAATTTAAAAATGCTATTTTTGAAGGTGCAAATTTAGATGGTACTGATTTTAAAGATGCAAAATTCGAAAATACTATATTTTTAGGATGTAAATTAGAAAAGACAAAGAATTTTAGTGCTGAACTTGAAGGAGTAAGAATATTTGAAGGAATGCCTGAAATAAATATAAGCTCAGGGTTAGAAGAAGCATTAAATAATTTAATGGAAAATAAGTATGTCAAGGCTTCTAGAATTTTTGATACAAAGGAAGGCAATATTAATACTTTAACATTAATGATACTTAAAGAAAATTTTACTGAAGAAGAATTAATTAAAGGATTTAATGAAATAAAATCACAAATAGATAGAGATTTTTATACTATAAGCTATATTATAAGACTTATTAATAAAGTAATAGCATAAAGCTATAAACTATGCTCCTCAATTTAAATATAATTAAGGAGCATAGTTTTATTTTTATAGTAATTGAAATATTCCCATTGCTATAATTATAATAGCTGATAATAAATCAGAGTATTTACCGAAAATCTTAGATAAGAAGCTGTTACCTATTTTTAAACCTAAAATCAATATGAGTATACTAAAAATAAATGTAAAAATTGTAGTTAAAGGAATGCTTATTCCTGACATACTTGCACCAAGACCAAGAGCAAAGTTATTTAAGCTAAGTGCTACTGCCAATGAAATAGCTTCTTTAACTTCGATATTACCAGAACCATTGATATCAGCGGTTTTATTATTAGTTAATATATCATCGTAATGTAATGATTCAATAATATCCTTATTTTCTTTTGCTGTACATATTTCATTTTTCTTTAAATTTCTTTGTTCTTTAAAGAAATCAAAGGTCATAAACAAACCAACAATGATCAAAAGAATTGCACCAATATAATTGCAAATATATGCAGGAATAAATTCGCTTAAAATGGCACCTAGAATCATTGAAAGGAAGGTGCCTAAAGTAACAATTAATGCAATTATTATATTAATAGAAAATTTAATTCTTATTTTCTTTATTCCATAAGCAATTCCAATTATTAAGCTGTCTAAACTTGCGGAAAATGCTAATAAAATAGACGGAATGATATGCATATGCCGCTCCTTATATATTTATTATACTAATTATTATATTCAAAGCTAAAAAGTTCGTTCCTTAGACAAAAAATGATAGGTAAAATAAAAGGAAATATAAAATTTTAATAATATATGAACAAAATTTGAAAAAATACTATATATGTTGTAGGTATAAATTAACTGGTGTATACTGATGACATATAAACGGTAGAAGTGGAGGAGAGACAAATTTGGAAAGCTATATAGAGTTTAAAGATGTGAAGAAAAAATATAAGATGGGAGAAGTGGAAATTCATGCTTTAGGAGGAGTTGATTTTTCAGTAAATAAAGGGGAATTTGTCATAATAGCAGGGGCAAGCGGTGCTGGAAAAAGTACTATTCTAAATATATTAGGTGGAATGGATACGGTATCATCAGGCAAAGTTATAGTTGATAATAATGAAATTAGCAAATATTCTCAAAAAGATTTAATAACATATAGGAGATATGATATTGGATTTGTATTTCAATTTTATAATTTAGTTCAAAATCTTACTGCAAGAGAAAATGTAGAATTAGCTACTCAGATTTCTAAAAATCCATTAAATATTGATAAAGTTTTAGATTCAGTTGGATTAAGTGATAGAAAAAATAACTTTCCATCACAGTTATCAGGTGGAGAGCAGCAAAGGGTAGCAATAGCAAGAGCAATAGCAAAGAATCCTAAATTATTACTTTGTGATGAACCTACTGGAGCATTAGATTATAATACTGGTAAAGCTATATTAAAGTTACTTCAAGATATTTGTAGAAAAGAAGGCGTTACAGTAATAATAATTACCCATAACTTAGCTTTAACTCCTATGGGAGATAAGGTTATTGAGGTTAAGAATGGTAGAATTCAAAAAATTACTATAAATAAAAATCCAGTTCCTGTAGAAAGGATTGAATGGTAATTATGAAAAATGCATTATGGAAAGATATATTTAGGGATATAAATAAGTCTAAAGGAAGATTTTTTTCAATTGCATCAATTATTGCTTTAGGTGTAATGCTGTTTGCAGGAGTAAAAATTGCCCCTATAGATATGAAAGCTACAGCAGATAAGTATTATGATGATTATAATTTAATGGATCTTAGAGTAGTATCAACTTTAGGCTTAACTGATGAAGATGTAAAGGATATAAAAAATATAGAGGGTGTTTTAGGAGTTGAACCATCAAAAACTTTAGATGTTATATCTAAAGTAGATTCAGATGAGTTTGTAATTAGGGTGCATAGTTTACCTAATAATAATTTAAGTGATGATAATGAGGATTATATAAATAGATTAAATTTAATTGAAGGGCATTTACCTACTAAAGAAGGTGAATGTGTTATTGCTAAAGAAAATTTTGGTAGTCTAAATTTGAAAATTGGAGATAAACTTAACTTAAATTCTGGTGATGATAGTGATATTAAAGATAGTCTTGCAACCAATGAATATGAAATTGTAGGTATAGCAGAAACTCCTTATTATTTAAGTGATCAAATTGGAAGTAGTAATATTGGAAATGGTAGTGTAAAAACATATATGTTTGTAAATGAATCTGATTTTAAAAGTGAAGTATATACAGACATTTATGTTACTGTTAAGGATGCTAAAGCTTTAGATTCATATGATGAGAAATATTTTGAGGTAACAGATAAGGTTAAAGAATCTATAGAAAACATTTCTAATGTAATCATTGATAGAAGATATGATGAAGTAATAAATGAAGCTAGTGAAGAATTAAATAAAGGTAAAGATGAATATGAAAGTAAAAAGAGTGAAGTTGAAGAGCAATTAGAAAAAGCTCAAAATGAAATAGATACTTCAAGAAAGAAATTAGCTGAAGGGGAAAATGAGCTTAATAGTAAGAAAAATGAGTTAGAAAATTCATTGAAGAATGGACAAGAAGAGATTTTAAAAGCAGAGCAAGAATTAAATGAAAAGGAATCACAGCTTAATAATGGAATAAATAAATTTTATGAAGTAAAAGAAAGTATAGAGCAGGAATTTATTAAAGCTGAAAACTCTATTAATGATTCAGAAGTTTATTTAGAAGGTTTGATAGGTCAAAAATCTTCACTAGAGGATATGTTAAAGCATGAGAGTTTAAGTGATGAAGAAAAATCTTCTATTGAAGTACAGATAAATTCATTAGATACAATAATAAAAGAAGCTAATAATAAAATTAATGTAGCAAAATCAGAGCTTCAAAGTAAAAAAGATGAATTATTAGCAAAAGAGAATGACTTAAACTTAGCTAAGGCACAAATAGAAGAGGGCAAAAATAAAATTAATAGATCAAGGGCTGATTTAGAAGAAGCTAAAAATCAAGGATATGATCAAATAGAAAATGCAAAAGATGAAATAGAAAATGGAAAAGTAAAACTAGCTGAGGGAGAAAAAGAACTAGAGGAAAATAAGAAAAAAGCAGAAGAGGAACTTTCTAAAGCAAGAGAAGAATTAGAAGAAGCAGAAGAGAAAATATCAGAAATAGAAAAGCCAGATCTTTATGTTTTAGATAGAAAGTCACATTATTCTTATGTAGACTATGAAAATAGTGCAAATAGTATTGATAAATTATCAAATGTATTTCCAGTATTTTTCTTTGTAGTAGCAGCATTAGTATGTTTAACAACAATGACTAGAATGGTAGATGAACAAAGAGTAAATATAGGAACATTAAAAGCTTTAGGATACGATAAAGGGAGTATTGCTAAAAAGTTTATTGTTTATGCATTATTTGCAAGTTTAATTGGAGGTATAGTAGGAATTACTTTAGGTTTTACTGTGTTACCATTAGTTATTTTTGATGCATATAACATATTATATATACTTCCCAAAATGAGCTATGTAGTACATATACCTTTAGCTATAATGGTTTTTGCTGTAGCTATAGGAGTAACTACATTAGCAACATATGCCGCATGTAGAATTGAACTTATTGAAGTTCCATCAATGTTAATGAGACCTAAGGCACCAAAAGAAGGTAAAAGAATTTTATTAGAGAGAATTCCTTTTATTTGGAATAGATTTAATTTCATTGGTAAAGTAACAGTAAGAAATATTTTTAGGTATAAGAAGAGATTTTTAATGACTGTAATTGGAATTGCAGGAAGTACAGCATTATTAGTTGCTGGTTTTGGTATTAAAGATTCTATAAAAACTGTTGTAAATAAACAATATGGAGATTTAACACAATATAATATTTCAGCAAATTTAAATGGAACTATAAATAATGATGAAAAGAATAATTTAGAGAATTATCTAAATGAAGATTCAAAGGTAAATGATTTTATTTTTGTAAGAAGTGAAAGTGGAGAAGCCTTATCAAATGAAATAAGTAAAAATGTTAATATTATAGTTACAGATGAAGATGAAAAGTTTGATGAGTTTGAACATTTACAAGATAGAAAGAGTAAGGAAACAATTATTTTACCTAAGAATGGAGTAGCAATAAGTGAAAAACTAGCTAAATTATTAGATGTTAAAGTTGGAGATGAAATAGAGATTATAAATAGTAATGATAATAAGGCACAAGCTAAAGTTGGGGCAATAGTAGAACATTATATTAATCACTATATTTATATTGATGCTAATTATTATAAAGAGATATTTAATAAAACTCCAGAGGAAAATAGTATATTTATTAAAGTAAAGAATGAAGACTCTATAAATGAGGTATCTAATAACTTAATAAATATAAATGGAGTTGCTGGAATAGTAAGTAATAGCAGTATAAAGGATAATTTTGATGATACAATTAAATCATTAGATTTAGTAGTGTTAGTTATGATATTTTGTGCAGGTGCATTATCATTTATAGTATTATATAACCTAACTAATGTTAATATTTCTGAACGTATAAGAGAAATAGCCACAATTAAAGTTTTAGGGTTCTATGATAACGAGGTTTCAGCTTATATATTTAGAGAGAATATATTATTAACTGTTATTGGAACAATAGGAGGATTGTTATTAGGGACGGTTTTCCATAAGTTTATAATGGTAACAGTTGAAATGGATTATGTTATGTTTGGTAGAACTATAGATATTAAAAGTTTTATTATGGCAGCTATTTTAACAATTATTTTCTCATTATTAGTAAACTGGGCTATGTATTATAAGTTAAAGAAAGTTCAAATGGTTGAATCTTTAAAATCAGTGGATTAAAAAAATTATTATTAAAAAAGTAACAGTAAAAATAAACTGTTACTTTTTTTATATTGTTATTTGAAAATAGTTGAATTTATTGTTCTAAATTCCTTTGGAGTTAGATTATATTTTCTTTTAAATAATTTATTAAAATATGATAGATTATCAAAGCCTACTTCTAAAGAAATATCCATTATAGCATTATTTGTAGAAGTTAATAAAATAGATGATTTTTCAAGCCTTAAATTATTAATATATTGTATACAAGTTAGGCCAATATGTTTTTTAAAAAAACGCATAAAATGATATTCACTATATTCACAAAGTTCAGCTAAAGTATTTATAGAAATATCTTCAGAGTAATGCTCATTTATATAATTTAAAACTAATTTAATTTTATCTGTAGTATTAATTGTAAGGTTATTTTTACTTTGATGTTTTTCAATTAGATTATTTTTATAAAGTAATGAAAAAAATTTAAATAGTAAAGATTTTAATTCAAGCTCATAGGCAATATCTTTTTCATAATAGCAGTATATTATATTTTCTATAACATCAAATATTTTAGAATAGCAATCTATATTATCTTTAATGATAATAGGTAATTGATGTTGGTGATTTAATAGAGGAGCAATATATTTTAATAATACTCCATCAGTATTAGAGCTTTTTAACATATTTATATTAAAAACAAAAGAAGCCCAAGTCATATTTTGATTTGGAATAGATGTTAATGAGTGTAGACTTTGAGAATCGATAATTAAAATATCACCTTTATTTATAACAAATGAATCTAAATTTATTCTGTAATCACAGCTTCCATCTAAAACTATAATAACTTCAATTTCTTCATGCCAATGAGCTGCAATAGAAGGAAAGTTTGGACTAAGTGTTCCTTTATAAATTGAAAATGGTAATATAAAGTCACCATGTGTAGTATTTTCTTTTAAGTTTATAAAATCTAAATTATTCATGAAATCTCCTAGTACAGCAGTATTGTCTTATAAATTGTTAGTATACTGCAAGTATTATACTTCTTTAAATAATATAATAACATTATAATTACATTTTTTAAATAAAATGTTTTGTTATGGTTAAGGAGAAGAGATTATGTTTGGAAAAATATTAAATTATGAGGTTAGTGAAAATAAAGTTTTAGTGAATTATGAAAAAATTCAAAGTACTATAACTTTGGTAAATGAAAGAGTTGTTAATTTCTTTGTGCCATTACATAGGAAAGAAAGAAATTCTAAGGCGGTTGAAAACCTATTAAATAATAAAGTTAAGTTTGAAGTTAAATTTGATGATGAAGTTTTAAATATAAAAACAAATGTTTTAAGTATTAATATTTATGATGATTTTAAAGTTGATATATATAATTCAAAAGGTGAAATTTTATGTAGGGATTATAGAGGTAAAAGAGATCCTTTTAGAAGATTAGGGGCTAATTCTACATTAGCAGCGGAAGAAGGCCATAAATTAGAAGGTCATGAAGAATATAAGATTTATGTATCTAAAGTTATGGAAGATAATATGTATTTTTATGGACTTGGAGAAAGAACAGGTTCATTAAATAAGAAGGGTTATCATTATAGAAATTGGAATACTGATGATCCAACACCACATGGAGAAACATATGCGCAATTATATAAATCAATACCTTTTTTAATAACATTAAAGGATGAAGAAGCTTGCGGTATTTTCTTCGATAACCATTTTGAAAGTCATTTTGATATGGGAAAAGAGAATTCTAATTATTACTATTTTGGAGCTGTAGATGGTAATTTAGATTATTATTTTATGTATGGACCTACTATAAAGGAAGTAGTTAATGAATATACTAATTTAACTGGAAAAACACCATTGCCTCAATTATGGACACTTGGATATCAACAATGTAGATGGTCTTATGCTCCACAGGAAAGAACTATGGAGATTGCTAAGTGTTTTAGGGAAAAGGATATTCCATGTGATACTATTTATTTAGATATAGATTATATGGATGGTTTTAGAGTTTTTACATGGGATAATAAAAAATTCGAAAATCCAAAAGAGTTTTTACAGCAGCTTAAAGAAATGGGATTCAAGGTAGTTACTATTATAGACCCAGGAGTTAAGGTAGATAAAGGGTATAAAATTTATGATGAAGGGTTAAAGAAAGGTTACTTTGCTACAGATAAAGATGGAATAGTTTATAAGAATTCTGTTTGGCCAGGAGAATCTGTATTTCCAGATTTTATGAATTCTAACACAAGGGAATGGTGGGCTGGGAATCAGAAAATAATGATGGATTTAGGTGTTTCAGGAATATGGAATGATATGAATGAACCAGCTAGTTTCAATGGACCCCTTCCAGATGATGTAGTTTTTAATAATGATGGAACTTTAGTTACTCATAAAGAAATTCATAATGTTTATGGACATATGATGGATAAAGCTACTTATGAAGGTATTAAAAGAGCTACAAACAAAAGACCATTTGTAGTAACTAGAGCATGTTATGCAGGAACTCAAAAATATGCTACAGTTTGGACTGGAGATAATCAAAGTACATGGGAGCATTTAAGAATGTCACTACCTATGCTAATGAATCTTGGACTTAGTGGTATGGCTTTTTGTGGTACTGATGTTGGAGGATTTGGACATGATTGTACTCCTGAACTATTAAGTAGATGGGTTCAAGTTGGTGCATTTACACCGTTATTTAGAAATCATTCAACTATTGGAAGTAGAGAACAAGAACCATGGGCTTTTGATAAAACTACAGAAGATATAAATAGAAAATATATTAAATTAAGATATAAGTTAATTCCCTATTTATATGATATGATGTATAAATGTGAGGAGACTGGAGAACCAATAATTAGACCATTATTGTTTAACTATCAAAATGATAGAAAAACCTATGAAATAAATGATGAATTTAATTTTGGTGATAACATTTTAGTATCTCCAGTTGTAGAACAAGGAGCTAGACATAAATTAGTTTACCTACCAGAGAGTGATAATTGGATTGATTATTGGACTGGAGAAGAGTATAAGGGTGGTCAATATATAATTAAAGAAGCTCCATTAGATATTTGTCCTATATTTATAAAATCATTATCGATAATTCCAGTAGGAAGAGAGCAAAGCTATATTGGAGAAAATAATGATGATATATTAACATTAAATATATATTTAGGTAAAGAAAATGGAGAATCAACTTATACTCATATATTAGATGATGGTGAAAGTTTTGATTATAGAAATGGAAAGCTAAATAAATATATTATTAACTGTAAGTTGGCAGAGGAATTAAGAATAGAATTAAAAGAAAATATAGGATATTCTAAAAAGTATAATAAAATAAAAATAATTTTTAATAATTTAGAGCATACTAAAAAGGTATTCTTCAATGATAAAGAAATTGAAGTTAAAGAAAATGAGTTTATAGTAGAACTATAAGTTAATAATGTTAATTTTACAGCTCAAATAAGAGATGTAATTTTATAAATTTCCACCTTAAATTCAAATATAAAGTAGTTTCATAATAAAATATTTATGAACTACTTTATATTTTTTTATAATAAAATATTTAAGCATTAAGATGAATTTATGGCTATTAACGTAGGTAAAAACTTATGATATAATGATTTAATTAATTATATGATAATGAGGTGAAAAGGTGGATTTAAAGAAGTTATTAGATAATGTATTAGCCTTAGGATCTAATATTAGTATAAAAGAAGGTAAAGAAATTTATAAAAATAGATTAGTATCAAATTTAAGTAGCAAAAAGATTAATGATATTTATCATATATATTCAAGAGTGATAGAAAAAGATAATAGTAAAGAGTATAGTTGTCATATTAAGTACAATTTAAAAAGAGAAAGAGTAATAGGGGCAACATGTACATGTAGTACATATGAAGAATTTTCAAAACATAAATCTAATTATATTTGTAAGCATATAATTGCAAGTATATTTTATTTCTATATTGTGGCCAAAAATAAAATAAAGAAAATAAATAAGGAAAATACAACTTTAAGTAACACTAAAGAAAGCAAAGTAATTAAAGTAAATATTGAAAAGAAGATACTAAATTTAGATTTAGATATTAAAAGAAATGATAATAAGACATTTGATATACAAATTAGAGTTGGTGAAAATGTTACTTATTTAATTCCTAAAATTAGTGAGTTTTTAAAGTGTAAAGAAGTAAAAGGACATCTTAGAATTAATGGAGAGTTCTTATATAATGCTTCTTATATGAAATTTAAGGATGATGATGAAAGGCTTTTAAATTATATAGCTTTAAATTTAAATAACGAAAACTCATTTAAGGTTGTAGAAAATAAGCTTTTAAGAGTTAACCAAGAATATATAGAAGAAATTTTAAAGTTGTTAAGTTACAATAGAAAAGTTAAGCTAAATTATGATTATATCAATTATGAAAGTTATATTATAAAAGAGGATATGCCTTTGTCTTTTACTGTAAAAATAGATTTTGATAAAATAATTTTGACTACAAAGAAAAAGTTACCTATTCCCCTAAATGATAATTTTACTGTGTTTTTAAATGATAGAAAAATTTACTTGCCAAGTGATAAGCAAATAAATAGCTATAAAGTATTGTATTATAAGTTAAAAAGTGATGGGAAAATAGAATATCCTAAACAGGAAGATTCTATTAATAAGTTATTTAAATTATTAGGGAATATTAGCAAAGATATAATGTTAGGTGAGGGAGTTAAAAATTTTTGTAGAAATTATTATAAAGTTAAGTTTTTCTTTAAAAATGAAAATAATAATATTAAATGCAAAGCTACTGTTAATTACTTTGGAAAAATAATAAATATCTTAGATAAAAATATAGAGTACTTCCTAAGGGATAATAATTTTGAGGAAGAAATCTCAATGAAATTAGAAAGATATAGATTTATAAAAAAGATAAATGAGTTTTTATTTATTGGAAATGATGAAGAACGTTATGAGTTTTTAACTACTGGATTAAAGTTTTTTGAAGAATTTTATAGCTTAGAATTTTCTAAGAATTTTAATGAAGTTAATCTTGTAGGAAGTAGTGATATACAAGCTATATTTGAAGAAAAAGATGAAGAGTTAGTATTTAAGTATAATATAGATGGATTAGAGTATAGTGAGTATATAAATGTATTACAAAGTTTAGAAGATGATAGGGATTTTTATAAAACTAAAAAAGGACGACTATTAAATTTAAGAGATTTAGGAATAGCTAATTTCTTTAATATTATTGATAATTTAATATATAACCAAGAAATATATGATGGACAAATAGAGGTAGATAAAAGTAAAGCTATATTTATAGAAGATAGTATAGAAAATTATAATTTAAACTTTATAAGGGGCTCAGAGATTTTAAAGGTAGTTTCTAAAAGATTGGAAAATAGAGTTATAGAGGAAGTTCATGGAGTAAAAGAATTAAATGGAATATTAAGGAATTATCAAATTGTTGGTGTAAATTATTTATTGTCTTTAAGTGAAATGAATTTTGGTGGAATTTTAGCAGATGAAATGGGACTTGGAAAGACCATTCAAGTAATTGCATTTCTTTTATATAAGAAGAATAAAAAGTCATTAGTAGTTACACCAACTTCTCTTATATATAATTGGAAGGAAGAGTTTGAAAAGTTTGCACCAAGCTTAAATGTTGGAATTATCCATGGAAGCAAGAGTGCCAGAAAGAAAGTATTAGATAACAAGGAAGATTATGATGTTATTTTAACTACTTATGGAACAATTAAAAATGATATAGAATTTTATAAAGATGGAATTTTTGATTATTGTATTATAGATGAGGCGCAAAATATTAAAAATCCTAAAGCACAAAATACTAAGATAATTAAAGAGATAAATGCAAAAGTAAAATTTGCATTAACAGGTACTCCAATAGAAAACTCATTAATTGAATTATGGTCAATTTTTGATTTTATAATGCCAGGATATTTATTTGACGAAAAAAAGTTTAAGAAGAAATTTGTTAATAGAAGTGAAAAGGAAATTGAGGAATTAAAGTCGTTAATAAATCCATTTATATTAAGAAGATTGAAAAGAGATGTTATAACTGAATTACCTGAAAAGATTGAGAAAAAGTATTATGTTCCAATGACTAGTGAACAAAAGTTAGCTTATAAAAATTATATGAAAGAGGTTAAGTTGAAGTTAAAAACTGGAGAAGATGATAATATAACGATTTTCTCTTATTTAACAAGATTAAGACAGATATGCCAAGATCCTATTTTAGTTAATAAGGATTATACTGGTGATAGTGGGAAGTTAAATATTGCTATTGAAATAATAGAGGGAGTTATAGAAGATAATAATAAAATATTAGTATTTTCTCAATTTACTTCAGTGTTAAAAAAGATAGAAGAGGAATTAAATATAAGAAAAATAAGAAATAAATACTTAGATGGATCTACTAATGCTAAGGAAAGAATAAAGCTTGTATCAGAATTTAATGAAAGTAAAGAACCAGAGGTTTTCTTAATTTCTTTAAAAGCAGGAGGAACAGGACTTAATTTAACATCAGCAAAATTTGTTATGCATATGGATCCATGGTGGAATCCTGCAATAGAAGATCAAGCAACAGATAGGGCACATAGGATAGGTCAAAAAAATATAGTTGAAGTAATTAAGCTTATTGCTAAAGATACAATTGAAGAAAAGATTATTCAGCTACAAGAGGACAAGAGAGAAATAATAAATAGTGTTATGAGCGATGATAGCTTAAATATAAATAATATTTCTAAATTAACAAATGAAGAAATTTTAGATTTGTTTAAATAGGATAGTATAAGTTATAAAGCATATTAGAAGATGCAGAAAAATTATGGTAATATAAATTATATATCTATAATAGTGCATTTTTTCTTGAATAATTTTACAGTTGAATAAAAAGTAAACTT
>OOCW01000708.1_pt1 | contig 29837 bp, 27 predicted proteins | sample 1671201 | NCBI WGS metagenome assembly OOCW01 (sample SAMN06348132, study PRJEB24527) | human gut metagenome | biome: human gut; feature: ankylosing spondylitis patient; material: feces | host: Homo sapiens | place: China | collected 2015-10
ATTTTTATTAAAAATTAGCCATAGGCTATTTTTTCATACGAAACTTTACACTATCCTTTCTCATATCAGAATTATTATAGTACAAATTTATAATAAAATATACCCTATATTCCTGCCCTTTAATACACTGTATCATATCTACATTAAATAAATAATAACTTTATTTACTATACTCTAATTTAACTTTATCATATAAATATGTAAAATTAAAAGGATTATATCCAAATACCTCCCAATATAATCCAATAATTCTAATTATTTTTTCTCTCTTAAATTATAATATTTAATTTAGCTACCACTACTTTCATATCTCTTCATTCCAATTAACCAAATTCTATAGGCAATAACTAAGCTAACTACTCCAACTATACAGGTTAATAAAATACCACTAAAGAAACTTTCTCTTCCTAAAAAATATGCACTTGGAAAATATCCCGTAAAAGCAAATGGTATTATAAAAGTTATTATTCCCTTTATCCATGCTGGATAAATAGTAATTGGATATTTTACAAAAGTACTTAATTGATAAACCATAAATAAATAGCTTTGAGCAAACTTTACCCAAAATGCAATAGATGCTACTGCTAATTTTATTGCAGTATAAATTAAACTTGCAAAAATTATAACAACTATTAATGCTATTATTTTACCAATAGATATATCTAATCCAAGTTTTATCCATGAAGTAATTAAAAGAACAGTACCTATAACTATTTCTCCAAATCCATCTGGCTGAAATTTTTCCACTATTACTTGAAATAACGGATTTAATGGTCGTACTAAATATTTATCAAATTTGCCTTCCACTATAGTCTGCCAACTAAATATCCAAAGCTGATCTGTAAATACATGATCTATCCCCCTAGGTATTTGTGCAAACCCATATATAAATAATATTTCATAAAAACTCCATCCCTTTAATGATGGTATAGTATTAAATATTAATGTAATAAATATTACTCCTATAGATTGTACAAACAAAAATCCTATAAGTCCTAATATAAAATCTGCTTTATATTCAATTAAGGTCTTGATATACTGTTGCAAAAACTTTGAATATAATCTAAAATATCTTTTCATATATCTTATCCCCCTAAAATTGTTAAAGTCTTAATTAAAGATTTCCACACTTTTTTAGCTATTACCATTAGTACAATCCCCCAAAACAACTGTAACCCTAAAGCAAGTAAAATACTTATTCCATTTATTTTCCCTAAATAAATCATTGATGGAGTATATATGGCAGAACTAAAAGGTAAAAAATTTGTTATAGTTTGTGCCCACTTAGGGAAAAATGCTATTGGTATTAAAGTTCCTGATAATAAATTTACTATAGCCTGCATTATTTGTGATAATCCCCACATATTTGTTATCTTAAAAGAAATAAGTCCAAATATATAGCTATAATAAAAGTTAATAAAAATTCCTAATCCAATACTTATAAAATAAATAATTACTCTAAATATACTTATATATCCAAAAAACTTATAAAATAAAAACGTAGTAACAGAAAAAGCTATTATAAATATAATTATAAAATTATATAATACATTTCCTAACCCCTGAAAAAGCATTCTTTTTTCATAATTTATAGGTCTTACTAAATTAATTGCAATTGATCCATCCTTAACCTCTCTTGATATATCATGACTTATATCAACACTTATCATTATTGATGTTAAAAAGGATATAAATATATATATTATCATTTCATTAAAAGTAAATCCATTTAATACAGCTTCAGTGGTACTTCCATAAATAGCTTTCCACAAATAATAAGTAACAGCTAACATAAGAAAATCGCCAAACATAAATATTATTGCGTTAGCTTTATATGAAATAAGACGTTGAAACACATTCCTAGTAAAAGGCAGATAAGATTTTATTTCTTCCATTTCTACACCTCATTTCTATACATTTTTTTAACTATATCTTCTATGCTAGTTTCTTTTATTGAAAAATCAACAACATTTAATTTTTTCATTGTTCTACCTATAATATCTGCTGAAGATATTTTATTTTTATTAAATGTTACAAGTAATTTATTATCCTTATATGTTAAATTAAATTCATCATCTTCTTTTATATCTGTAAATTCATTAAAACTCTCTAAATTATCTTCTTTTACTTGTATCTCTACTGTAGTTAAATAACCGTATTTTTCTTTAACTCCTTCAATTTCACCATCATATATTTTTTTACCCTTATCGATTATAATTATCCTACTACAAAGTTCTTCTATATCATTTAAATCATGAGTAGTTAATATAATGGTTGTCCCATATTTTGCATTTATTTCTTTTATTGCTTTACGTACACTTTCCTTTACAACTACATCTAATCCTATAGTAGGCTCATCTAAATATATAACCTTTGGATTATGTATAAGCGCTGCTGCTAAATCAGCTCTCATCCTTTGCCCTAAAGATAAGGTTCTAACAGGATTTAAAAAGAATTCATCTAATCCTAATATCTCTTTAAAAAATCTCATTCTTTCTTCAAAGTCATTATCAGTAATATCATATATATCTTTTAATAGTGAAAAAGTTTCAGATATGGGTAAATCCCACCATAACTGAGTCTTTTGCCCAAATACTACACCTATATTTTTAGCATTTTTTTCTCTATTTTCATATGGCACTATACCATTTACGGTAACGATTCCATTTGTAGGTGTTAGAATTCCTGTCATCATTTTTATTGTTGTTGATTTTCCTGCTCCATTTGCCCCTATATATCCTACTATTTCTCCATCATTTATTTCAAAACTAATATCATCTACTGCTTTTTTGGTAACATACTCTGTTGAAAAAAAGGATTTAATTGCACCTTTAAAGCCTGGATATTTCTTATTAATCTTAAATTCTTTGCTTAAATTCTCTACCCTTATCATAAACTCACCCTTTTTATTTTACTTCACAGAATATTATACCACTATTTAACTTTTTTTCATATTTCTTTTATTATTTTTATCATAATATGTTTAAAATACAAAAAAGCAACTAAGAAAATTCTTAGTTGCTTTGGTGGCTTACCGGGGAATCGAACCCCGGACACCTTGATTAAAAGTCAAGTGCTCTACCGACTGAGCTAGTAAACCAAAAATGGCAGGGATAGCAGGATTCGAACCTACGAATACCACAGTCAAAGTGTGGTGCCTTACCGCTTGGCGATATCCCTAAGTGGGGTGAACGATGGGACTCGAACCCACGACAACCAGTGCCACAAACTGGCGCTCTACCAACTGAACTACGTTCACCACATGGTGCGTGTTAAGAGATTCGAACTCCTGGCCCACGCCTTAGAAGGGCGTTGCTCTATCCAGCTGAGCTAAACACGCTTATGGAGCGGGTAGTGGGAATCGAACCCACCTTTCCAGCTTGGAAGGCTGGAGTATTACCGATATACGATACCCGCGCATCGACTACGTTGTTTAGTATATTATTTTTGTCGATGTTTGTCAACATTATTTTCATATTTTTTTATTTTATTTTTTCATATTTTATTTACATAGACTTATAATTCCTTTGAATGATATAATGTAAATGATTAAACATTATGCGGAGGATATTATATTTATGAAAAAAATAATTATGGCAAATGGTAATATTACAGCATCCGAAATAGGTCTTGGATGTATGAGAATTTCAACTATGGATAAAACTTCAGTTAATAGCTTAATTAACACAGCCTTAGATTGTGGTATTAATTTTTTCGATCATGCCGACATTTATGGCAAAGGAAAGTCAGAAGAAATTTTTAGTGAAGCACTTTCTATGTCTGCATCTTTAAGAGAAAAAATTATTATTCAATCTAAATGTGCTATTAGACCTGGATTTTATGATTATTCTAAAGAACATATTGTAAATTCTGTTGATTCTATATTAAAAAGATTGAAAACTGACTATTTAGATATATTATTATTGCATAGACCAGATACATTAATGGAACCTGAAGAGGTAAATGAAGCTTTTGAAAAACTATATAACGAAGGTAAAGTTAGAAACTTTGGTGTGAGTAATCACAATTCAATGCAAATAGAATTATTAAATAAGTATTTAAAAAATAAAGTTACTATTAATCAACTTCAATTTAGCATTATGCATACTGGAATTATTGATTCTGGTTTAAATGTAAATATGAAAATATCTCCTTCTATAGATAGAGATGGATCAATTTTAGAGTATTGTCGTTTAAAAGATATAAACATTCAAGCATGGTCACCTTATCAATATGGATTCTTTGAAGGTACATTCTTAAACAATCCAAAGTTTCCTGAGCTTAATAAAAAACTTGAAGAATTAGGTGAAAAATACGGAGTAAGCCCTACTGCAATTGCAACAGCATGGATACTTAGACATCCAGCTAAAATACAAACTATTGTTGGTACAACAAACGAAAGTAGATTAAGAGATATATGTACTGCTTCTAACGTTCATTTAACTCGTGAAGAATGGTACTCTATCTATCTATCAGCAGGAAATCAACTCCCTTAATAACTAAATTGTTCGTTAAGGCTTGAATGCCGTGATGCCGAAAAATTGATTATATAATCTCCAGAAAGTAATATAATCAATTTTTTCTCTATCACTGGCTTTTAAGCTAAAAGGTACAATTTTCTACGTAATCACCTTAAAAGTTAACGACTTCTGCTATATTTTATATAAAAAATAATTAACTAAAAATACTTTACCTTTGACAAAATAAAATACATTTAAATAAAAAGGTAACTATCCTATCAAAATAATTTATAGCACAAAACATTAACTATAAAGAGGTGCGTTATGAGCAGATACATTGATAAAGAAAAAATGAAATATTAATTTGGAGGGAAGCATTGAAATTAAGCTGTAGAATTTAATAATTGATGTAGTAAAATTTGCGTTAAGAAGATTTTACTGTTTGAAGCTTTAGCAAGTTTAAAATCTTTAGTAAATTTTACGGAATCAATTATATAAATTCTTAGCGAAAATTTCACCGCTTCCCAGAAAAGTAATATTCCATTTTTTCGCTTCCATGTGGTGCACAATTAAATTCATTTCATCCTACCTTAATTAATAAATATCTATTTTTACTTATTATTTCAAATTTACCACATTATTTATAACCAAAGAAATTAATTGGATTTTTTTGATTTTATAGATATACTATTAAATATAAAAAAACTTATGTTTTTAAACAATTATATTGAGGAGGAGAAATGAAAAATAAGAATAAATCATTAATATTTATTATAATTTTAACTATGTTTAGTTCACTTACATTTAACATGGCTCATCCAGTTACCCCTATGTTTATAACAAAACTTGGATTACCAACATTTATGTTTGGACTATTTTTTGCTGCAATGTCTATTGGTAACTTTATTGGTTCACCTTTATTTGGTGCTTTATCAGATAAAAAAGGAAGAATTAGATTTTTAATATTAGGTGCTATAGGCTATGGTATAAGCCAACTTGGTTTTGGTTTTAATACTAATCCATTTATAATACTTATATTTAGATTTACTGGTGGATTTTTTGTAGTAAGCTATTTAACTACATCAATGGCATATTTAACTGATATAACAACAAAAGAAAATAGAACAAAATATATTACATACTATGCTGCTGCAAACACAATCGGCTCCTCTTTAGGCTCACTTCTTGGAGGGATAATAGGTAACAATAATTTTAAATATACTTTCTTTTCTCAATTCATTTTATGTTTAATTTTAGGTTCCTTAGTATATTTCCTATTAGAAGAACCTAAAAAAGAGAAAAGTTCCACAACTTTAACAGCACATACTTATACTAAACATAATTATTCAAAACTTTTAAATAAAAACTTAATAATTATGTTCATAATAGTTATTGCCTTTTACTTTGCATCAACAAGCTATAACTCTACTATTAATTATTACATAGAAGATGTTTTAAAACTTCCTCCTACATTTATAGGCGGGTTTATGGCATTAGTTGGAATAATTGGATTTATGATAAATTTAATTTTTACACCTTTATTAGCAAAGTTATTTAAAGAAATTAATGTATTTAAAACTATAACTCTATGTATTATAGTTTCATTGCTTCTTATGGTAATATCAAATAATGTTATTTTATTCTTAACTTGTGCAGTAATATTTGCATCATTTGCAAGTATACATATACCACTACAACAAAGTATAATAACAAAGCTTGCTAAAGAAAATTATGGTTCTCTTATGGGAATTTTTAATTCTTCTAAAGCAATAGGCCAAGTTACTGGATCATTAACTGCTGGATTTATATTTGATATAGGAAATAAATTACCATTTTTAATTTCTGCTATTTTAGTTTTTATAAGCTTTATAGTACTAATTCCTCTAAACTCAAATTTAATTTTAAATAATAAGGATTCATAATAAAAGTAAGGCTATGTGTATTTTTTATACCATAGCCTTTTCCTCCTATTGAGTTTTAATTACAATTTCATCATCTTTACCATCAATTACAACATGAGATCCATAATTAATTTCTCCAGCTATAATTAATCTTGCTAGTTTATTTTCTAAAGTATTTTGAATATATCTCTTAAGTGGTCTTGCTCCATAAACTGGATCATAGCCTTCAACTGCTAATATATGCTTAGCTTCTGGTGTAATATTTAAAGTTATATTTCTATCTTTTAATCTGTTAGCAACTTCATTAACAAAGATATCAATAATCTTAGTTATTCCAGTTTCAGATAATGGCTTAAACATTATAATATCATCAACTCTGTTTAAGAACTCTGGTTTAAACCTCATTTTCATTTCATTCATTACTTCTTCTCTTATTTGTGGATCTATACCATCTTCTGATTTATTCTCTAAAAGATAGCTACTTCCTATATTAGAAGTCATAATAATAATTGTATTTTTGAAATCAACAGTTTTACCTTTATTATCTGTAAGTCTACCATCATCTAGTATTTGTAAGAACATATTAAATACATCTTCATGTGCCTTTTCAATTTCATCAAATAATATTACACTATAAGGCTTTCTTCTAACTGCTTCAGTTAATTGACCACCTTCTTCATATCCTACATATCCTGGAGGCGCTCCAACTAATCTAGATACGGCATGCTTCTCCATATATTCAGACATGTCTATTCTTATAATATTATCTTCAGAATCAAATAAATTTCTTGCTAAAGTTTTTGCAAGTTCAGTTTTACCTACCCCTGTTGGTCCTAAGAAAATAAATGACCCTATAGGTCTATTTATATCTTTTAGTCCTGCTCTTGCCCTAAGTATTGCAGAAGTAACAGATGTAATAGCTTCTTCTTGCCCAATTACTCTCTTTTGCATTTCATCTTCAAGTCTTAATAATTTTTCTCTTTCACCTTCTAATAAATTAGATACAGGTATACCAGTCCATCTTGATAAAACTTGTGAAACTTCTTCTTCAGTAACCTCTTCCTTTAATAAAGCACCTTCATAATTTTCCTTAACTTCAACTTCCATTTGTTCAATAGCAGCTTCTAAGCTAGGAATTTCACCATATTGAATTTCTGCGGCTTTATTATAGTCGTATTGTCTTTGAGCTGCTTCAAGATTTCCTCTAGCCTCATCAAGTTTTGCCTTTAATTCTTTTAATTTTAAGATAGCCCCTTTTTCTCTATCAAACTTAGCTGTCATTTCATCATTTTTAGCTTTAAGTTCTGAATATTCTTTTTCTAAAGCTTCTAACTTCTTCTTAGAACCTTCGTCTTTCTCTCTTGTTAAGGCTTCTTTTTCTATTTCAAGTTGTACAATTCTTCTTCTAATTGCATCTAATTCTGCTGGAAGTGAATCTATCTCTGTTCTTATCATAGCTCCAGCTTCATCAATTAAATCAATAGCCTTATCTGGTAAATATCTATCTTGAATATATCTATCAGAAAGTTTTGCTGCTGCAACTATAGCTGAATCATGAATTCTAACTCCATGATGAATTTCAAATCTTTCCTTTAATCCTCTTAATATTGAAATTGCATCTTCAACTGATGGTTCATCAACAATAACAGGTTGGAATCTTCTTTCAAGTGCTTTATCTTTTTCAATATATTGTCTATATTCATCAAAAGTAGTTGCACCAATACAGTGTAATTCACCTCTTGCAAGTAATGGCTTAATTAAATTACCTGCATCCATAGCACCATCAGTTTTACCTGCTCCAACAATAGTATGAATTTCATCTATAAATAATATAATCTTACCTTCACTATTTTGAACTTCTTTTAAAACGGCTTTTAATCTTTCCTCAAATTCACCCCTATATTTCGCACCTGCTATAAGTGATCCCATATCTAATGAGAAAATAATTTTATCTTTTAGTCCTTCTGGGACATCCCCTCTTACTATTCTTTCAGCTAATCCCTCAACAATAGCAGTTTTACCAACACCAGGTTCACCTATTAATACCGGATTATTCTTTGTTCTCCTTGAAAGAATTCTAATTGTTCTTCTTATTTCATCATCTCTTCCTATTACAGGATCTAATTTATGCTTTTTAGCTAAATCCACTAAATTAGTACCATACTTAGCTAATGCATCATAAGTTCCTTCTGGATCTTGAGTATCAACTCTTTGACTTCCTCTAACCTCTGATAATACCTTCATAAAATTATCTTTAGTTATATTATATTTATTTAATATTTGTTTTGTAGGTCCATTTTTATCAACTTCTATAATAGCTAACATTAAATGTTCAACACTAATATAAGAATCTCCAAATTTCTTTGCTAAATCATCAGCCTTAACAAGAACTTCATCTACTTGCCTTGTTATATAAACTCCTGATCCATTTGCTCCATCACCTGTAACCTTAGGCATTTTATCTAGAGCATTTTTTATATCAACTATCATCATCTTCACATTTATTCCCATTTTTGTGAAGATATTAGGGATTAATCCATCTTCAGCTTCTACTAACGCAGAAAATAAATGAATAACATCTATTTGTTGATGATTATATTTTACTGCAGTTAAATTTGCATCATTTAGTGCTTGTTGTACTCTCAATGTCATTCTTTCAACATTCATTTCTACTCACCTCTTATTAGTATTCTTAACTTTAATTTTATTTTAATACAAAAGTCAAAGAAAGTCAAAGTAAATTTTATTTTTATTTTTTACTTTTTATTCCATAATATAGTATACCACTTTTTATATATTTTTTTGTTTTTAATGGTAGTTATTGTTATAATATTTACAAGATACATTTATATAGAAATTAGAGGTGAAATTTTGAGAAGAGAATATATAAATTATCCCTTTGATTTGCCTATAAAAATCTCATATTTCAATATAAAAAATTATCCAACTCATTGGCATAATTCAATTGAGATTATATATGTTTTAAAGGGATCTTTACACATTAAAATAGATACAGACTCCTTCACTCTAAATGAACGTGAAGTTGAAATAATAAATTCAGATGAATCTCATGAAATCCAAGGAATAGATGATAATAAAGTTTTAATTTTTAATATAGATCCATTTTTCTTTGAAAAATATTATAAGGATATAAACAATATATTTTTCTATACCAACTCCAATGATGATGAAGATCAAAATGGACCTGAATATGAAGAATTAAAAACTATTTTATCTCAAATGCTTTGTGAATATGTTCAGAAATTAGAAGATTATGATGAGGAAATAGAAGAACTTCTTATAACACTTCTTTATCACCTGGTTAATAATTTTCATTATTTAACTCATGAAAAAGAAGAGCTAAAAGAAAAAACAGATCAATTAGCTAGATACCATAGAATTTCTAAGTATATATATAATAACTATAATAATAATATTACACTAAAAGAAATTGCCAAAAAGGAATTCTTAAGTCCACATTATTTATCTCATGAGATAAAATATGCTACTGGTTATAGCTTTACAGACTTGATTAACTTAACTAGAATTGAGGAATCTATAAAACTATTACTAGATAGCGATATGAGTATTTCTGAAATCTCTGATGAGATAGGTTTTTCCCATGTACGTTACTTTAATAAGAACTTTAAATATTATTATGGCTGTACTCCTCTTCAATATAGAAAAAAATATGCCACTACAGAGAAGGAGTATGATTTATCTAAGCAATTTGTGGAACTTTCTCTTAATGATGCTCTTGAAACACTTTCTTATAGCTTAGAAAACTATAATAGATTTAATTTTGAAAATAAACTTTGGAATATTCATGTTGATGTTGATAAAATATTAAATCCATTAGAAAAAGATTTTAAAGAGTATATTAACTTAGGAGAATCTTTTGATCTTTTAATTGAAGATAATAAAGACATATTAGAAGAAATACAGGAAGAAATACATTTTGAATACGGACGTCTCGAAAAAATGTTTCATAGTGATATGGGAGTGTTTTTAGATTCTGATTTTTATAATTGGAATAAAGCAAAAGGTGTATTAGAATTTTTATCTAATATTTATCTAAAGCCTCTTATTTTACTTGATAATTTAGATTACTCTTTAGAAAAGTATATTAATATTTTAAGTAGCTTTTTAGATTATTTTACTGAGTTAGATATAGTAGAAGTTACTGACTTTAAGTTTCAATTTGATTCTAGGTTATCTGAAGATATAAAGTATAATCTACGCCAATATATAAAAAATTATTATGAATTAGAAGTTTGCGAAATTGACTTTACATCTAAATCCGACTTAAATTCAATTTATGATACAGCATATATGCTTCCATATATAATTCATAATACTATTTTTAAAGGTAACTCTCTAAGCTTTCTTAAAGCCTTTGACGTTCTTGAGAAAGAAATAAATATTACAAATGAAGTATTTATAGGAGCTCCAGGAATAGTTAATGATATGGGAATTCGAAAGCCATCATATTATGCCTATTACTTATTAAGTAAATTAGGTAATGATATAATTGCCCTTGATGATGGATACATTGTTACAAAATCTGATAACTATTATGCTATTCTTTTATATTCTCATAATGATGATGTTAATACTTTAGTTAGTTATGAAGATATCTATCAAAAAGGTGGCGTGAAAAAATCTTTTGAAAGAAAATACTCACTTAATATAGTAAATATAAAAAATTCAACTAGAATTATTACCTATGAAGTTAATGAATCCATAGGTTCCTCTTATAACTATTGGCTAGCTATGGGGTCTCCCGATAGACTTAGCAAAGAAGAAAAGGAAATTCTTCACAAGGCATCTTATCCTAAAATAGAATTTAAATATTCTAAAAAAAGTTCAGTTTTAAATATAATTACTGAACTTAAGGGATATGGTGCCAAGCTAATAGTACTTAAAAATATAAAATAATGTACTGAAAACACCTTTTTTAGGTGTTTTTATGCTTTTTATAAATATTTACTTTTAGATAATTAACACTTATTGTACCAAAACTAAAGCATCTACATGAATACATTATTTTTATTTTTGAGATATACTAATAATATAAATTGTTTTTATGAAAGGATGTTTTTTTATGAGAGGGCTATTTTTTAATCCATCACTATTAAATGATACTAAATCAAAGTGGTCATTTTGGATTTGGATGTCTAACCTTTTACATCACAATAACTAAATTTTTATTATGACAGTAAATAATTAATTATAATATAAAAAATAGAGAAGTTTAAAACTTCTCTATTTTTTATATTATAATTTTTTCTCAATATTTATAGCTAATGTAAAATATTTAACAGACTCTTTTAATTCTCCTAAATTATAGTACAATTCAGCCATTTCATTATATCTCTTATATCTCTCTTCGCTACTAGCAAATCTAAATAAAAAGTCCGTAGATAAGTTCATATACATTTCTGCTTGTATAAACTCACCTCTCTTCTGATATATCATTCCTTTAAAATAATATCCCTTTTCAATAAGCTTTATTTCATCTATATCAATAGCTAAATCTAAAGCCTCATCAGTATATTTGAAAGCTTCTTCATACTCTCTATTATTATACAATGTATTAATACATTCTATTAAAAATTCAGCACAACCTTTTTTATCTTCTCTTGGATAAATTTCTATAGCATCCTTTATTTCTTTCATAGCCTTTTTAACTTCTTGAACTTCAAAATAAATTTCTCCATTCTTTCCCTTAAATTTAGCTAACTCCTTTGAGTCATTCTTTTTATATTCAAAGGCTTTATTTAAATATCTTTCTGCCTCAACCTTATATAATAGAATATTCAGAACTGCAAATTCATGATAAAAATCGCCTCTAGCCTTATCATTAAATCTATCTACAAATTCTAATATCTTCTTTAAAGATTCGTATGCTTTTTCTATTATTTTAATATTTTTATAGCAAATTCCTTCATAAAAGCATGCATATATATAATTGCCTTTGTCTTCTATATAATTATTTTCATAAATTTCTCTTGTTCTTGAGAAATAACTTATTGCTTCATGATACTCTTCCGTTTTCATAAAGAATGTTCCCATATCATTATAATAAACAATAATTTCTTCATTACATTGAGTTGATTGATATAAATCATAATATTTAGAAATCAAAAGTTGAATATTTTCAATCTTATTATTATCAATATATAATTCAAATAAAAAATGAGTTAACTTTAATGCTAAATCATTAAATCCATATTTACATGCATACTCTAAATTATAATTTACTACATTTTCTAACTTTTCAAATGAATAAGTGCATTTTTTTATCTCTTCAACATTATATTTTATTTGATCATATACATCTCTTACCAAATAGCTATAATCTACTTGTAATTTCTCTGCAATATATCTAAGAGATTCTTCATCTGCTTTAATTTTTCCATTTTCTATGCAACTCATTTTTGAAATTGAGATCTTATCTCCGCATAATTCTTTTAATGTTATTCCTTTATAAATTCTAGATCTTTTAATTTTTTCTCCTGTTGATAATATCTCCATGGCTACCCCCAGATAATTAGTTATTCAATATACCTAAACTTCTAAAAATACTTACACCTTCATCTAAATACCTAGCTGCTTCAGATTCTCTCTTACATCCAATATAATATCTTCCAATAAGTATGGCTATCTCAGCTGCTTTTTTATTTAATGAATTTGCCTTTGCTATATTAAATGTTTCCAATAATATACACTCTGCTTCATCAAACTTTTCTTTTATTATATATAGTCTATAGCGTAAAATATTTTTTTCTATTATTTGTTCTAAGTTACTTTCATCAATAAGGTTATCAATTTCAGAAAGAACTTTTTCACACTTATCTATTTCTTTTACCTTAATATATCCTTCACATATATTAATTAAGGTTTCTATTACCTCAGTATCTTTATTTCTCATTCTGATTTCCTTAGCAATTTGGTAATGTTTAAATGCCTCTTCAAGATTATCAAATTCAAAGAATAGTTTTCCTAAATTATTTTCAATAGCCGCTATATTTTTTTCTTCTTGCAATTCCTTATATAATTCTAAAGTTTTCTTAGAATATTTTATAGCGTTTACTATATCACCTTTTTTATTATACTCTTTTGATAATAACATCAATGCTCTACCATATTCTTCTCTATTTTGAACTTGTTCAAATTTTTGTTTAGCTAAAAAAGTGTAATCTATAGCTTTTTTTATATTATCAATTTTAAAATAACTCTCAGCCATTTGATAATATATTTCTCCTAAAATAAAATCATTTCCAACATTGTTATCTAAATATACTTTCTCAGCTTGCTTTAAATAACTTGTCGCAGAATGATATGCTTTTAAACTTAATGTTATTTTACCTAAATTTAAAAATGTACTAATAATTTGCTCATAATTATTTCTCTTTATAAAAATTACATTTGCTGATAAATATAATTGTTGTGCTAAAACTAGCTCTTTTTTTTCTTTATAAATATTAGCTCTTAAAAATAAGTTTTTAGCTCTTCTATACTCTAAATTATATTTTTCTGCATAATATAATGCATTTTCTATATATTTTTCTGCACTTATATAATCAGAATTTAATATATACGTCTCTGCCATTTGTTCATAATACACACATATTTTTTCTGCTTGTGTTTCTTCAGATTCCATTAAATATTCTACTGAAGTCTGTAGTGAATTTGCTAAATACTCCAATAAATCCATAGATGGATTTGATCTTCCTGATTCAACCAAGCTTATTTGCCCTGGTGTAATTCTATCTCCTGCTAAATCCTTTAGTGTCATTTCTAATTCTTTTCTACGTCTTTTAATTTTTTCACCTAAAGTAAGTATTTCCATAGCATAATCTTCCTTTGCCCACATTTATATAAATTCAAAACTTTCTTATTATATTTACCATTATATCATATAAAGTACCAAAAAAATATATTTTTTGAGTATTAATTTCAATTATACTTAAAATAATACAAAAACTGCTATATAAGTCTATAGCAGTTTCTAATATTAATTTATATAATCTAATATATTATCATAGGCATCTCCAGCCGCACATCTAAGTTTTTTGCTAGTTCTTCTGATGTTTCTTTGAGTCTTTCTATCTAACTCTGGTAAAACCATCATTCCAATTGCTACTCCAAAAATAGTACCTATTGCTAAACTCTTAATTACTTTTCCCAAAAATAACACCTCTTTATATTGATTTATAAAAATAGTATGTGTATTTTAAAGGAAAATAATCATGTATTATTTTTATTTAAAATTTAATTTTTTAATTAAATTCCTATACCAAGAGCCTCTTTTGCTAACTTGTCGGCTAAATCATTATACTTATGTCCACTATGCCCTTTTATTTTCTTAAATCTTATCTTTACTTCTTTCATTTTACTTTGCATGAACTCATTATATTCAGAAGTAATTCTATTATTTCTTTTCCATGTTCCAAGAGCCCAAGATTCAACGCCTTGATAATCATATCCTATAGTAACTTCTTTAAAACCATTTTCAATAGCATATTCTACTGCCATCTTCGCTCCTAAAACTTCTCCTGAAACATTTCTTAATGAAATAGCTTCTTTATCAAATCCCTTACCTTTATCTTTATATATTATTTCACCATCTTTAACGGCTACTAATCCATAAGAATAATTTCCCTTATCAACAGCAAAACTTCCATCAACATATATAAATAGCCCTTCTTCACTTTCTATTGCCTCTTGTTGCTTTTCCTCTATCTTACCTTCTGAATTTAATGCAATAAAATTAATGGCATCCTTTTCTGTAGTAAAACTTTTATATATAGCTCCTTTGAATCCTATAACTTCTTTTTTACATTCATCCCATGAAGTAAATATTTTAGGTGCTCCTGATTTCCCTTTATAAACAGCATAGTACTTCAAAATAATCATCCTTTCCTATATGCTCAATATTAATGACTTTTTCCTTTGTTGATTTTTATTTTTAAACCGATAAAATTTCTTCCATCACCCTATAAATACTATCTATATTTTTAGCTCCGGTAAAGTTAGTTGCATATTCAATTGCACTCTTAACAACTATTAGTATATCATTCTTTCCTTGCCAATTCTCCATTATTATATTTAACGGAACATCAGTCATTATAACATTTAATGCAAATATTCCAATTGCTATATCATCAATCTTACCGACAAATGGCACCTTATCTGGTATTAAATCACTTGGCACTGTAATATAAGCAACTGCTCCTGATATTATTAGTTTAGTTTTCATACTTACTCTCTTATCTTTAAGCAATCTATATATTAATGCAGCTACATCAGGTAACATAAATATATAATCTTTATACTTTTTAGCTTTTTCAGGTAACTTATCGCTTATTTTTTCTCTTCCTTTAGTATAACAATCTTCAGTTTTCTTTATTTCCTCTTCATTAAATTCTACTTTATTTTCTTGTTCAAAGTTTAGAAGTTCTATTTCTTTCTTTAATTCTCCACCTAAAGATACTTGTATATTTTTCAATTCTATATTTAAAACTCCATATGCACAATATATACTATAAATATCGAAATCTATATATGGAATATCCTTTAATAAATATTTATATTGTATAACAACTTTACCATTATCATAGCTTATACCCATATCACTTAAAGATTTTAATGCAAACTTTAATGCAATTTTTCTTAAAAATGATGCTATTCCTATATTAAGAATCTTAAATGCAGTAACTTCTCCTTTTATTAATCCATTTTCCATAGAACTTAGTTTAAATCTACACTCAAATTTTATAACAATACCCTTAGTAAATGAACCTACTATTCTTATATCTTCTTTTATTTCTATACTTTCTATATTAAGTTCCTTTATTGATACAAAGTCATTATATATACTTAATAAATTTTCTCCAGTTAATCCAACATTAATATTCGAAACATTCATAACTTGTCCTTTTCCTCTCCTCACACTTTTATGTATCTGTAATATTTTTCTATATATTCGATACATAATATACAGTATACTTCATATAGCAATTTTTTTAAAGGTGTTATTTACCATTAATAAAGTAATAAAATTAAGGTCATTGCCTTATCTATGCAATGACCTTAAATACAATATATCTAATCTTTAAAAATTATTTATACTAAAAAGCTGGAATTACGCTTCCATCGTATTTTTCTTCAATAAACTTTCTTACCTCTTCTGAAGTTAAAGCATCAGATAATGCTTTAATTTTATCACTATCTTTATTTTCCTTCTTAACAGCTAAAACATTAGCATATGGTGAATCACCAGATTCAATAGCTAAAGAATCCTTTACTGGATTTAAATCAGCTTGTAATGCCCAGTTTGTATTAATTACTGCAGCTTCAACATCTTCTAAAACTCTTGGTAATTGTTCTGCTTGTAATTCTGTAACTTTTAGATTTTTAGGATTTTTAGTAATATCTTTAACTGTAGGCAATTCAGAGTCATTTAATTCTATTAATCCATTATCAGCTAATAATTTTAATGCTCTGGCTTCATTAGATGGATCATTTGGTACAGCTATTTCAGCTCCATCAGCTATCTCCGAAATATCAGAAACCTTCTTTGAATATAATGCCATTGGTTCTATATGAACTTTAACTGTATAATCTAAATCATATCCTTTTGCTTCAATTGACTCTTCTAAATAAGGTACATGTTGGAAAAAGTTTGCATCTAAAGATCCTTCATCAACTGCTGGGTTTAATAAAGAATAATCATCAAATGTTTTAACTTCTAATTCATATCCTTTTTCTTCTAATAACGGCTTAATATGTTCTAAAATCTCTGCATGTGGTACTGCCGTTGCTCCAACTACAATTTTCTTATCATCATTTGAAGAAGCATCCCCTTTACTTCCACAACCAACTACTGATAATGCTAAAACTCCACTTAATACTGTTGCTAATATTTTTTTAAATTTCATATTTACTTCCCCCTAATTATTTTAATATATAAAATTTTAATTTTCTTTATTTGCCCTTAATTTAAAACTTTTAAAATATTTCTGACTCTCTGTATATTAATCCCCTTGAATTATTGCTTATTACTTTTATTATTTTAACTTCTTATATGCTAAATTACCTGCCCCTTGTAGTAATTGAACAATTATTATAAGTGTTATTACTGTATATATCATTACTGCATTATCAAATCTTTGATATCCATAAGTTAATGCTACTGCTCCAACTCCACCTGCTCCGACTGCCCCTGCCATTGCAGAATATCCAATTATTGATATTATAGATAATGTTATTCCAGATATAATAGAAGGCATTGCCTCTTTAACCATTACTTTAAAAATTATTTGAAAATCTGATGCTCCAAATGATTTTGCTGCTTCAATTAATCCCTTATCTACTTCCTTTAACGCTCCTTCTATTACTCTTGCAATAAATGGAGCTGCCCCTATTGTTAAAGGAACTAGCGCCGCTGTTTCTCCTATACTTTTTCCAACTATAGCTCTAGTTAAAGGAATAATAGCAACAACTAAAATTATGAAAGGAAAACTTCTTAAAGTATTAACTATAAATCCTAAAATTGAATTAATAATTTTATTAGGTTTTAATCCACCTTCATCTGTTACAACTAACACAATTGCCAAAATAAATCCTATTAATGTAGCTAATATAGTTGATATACCAACCATATATATGGTTTGTCCTAATGCCTCTATTAATATATCAGTAAAAAAGGTTAAAAATTTCTCCATTTAAATCACCTCCCATGGCATATTTTTAGATGTTAAGTATTTTACAACTTCATCTTTTTGATTTTCTTTTATATTAATGACTAATGAACCTAAAACATCATCTCTAAACCTTTCTAATTTGCCCCATACAATAGAAAAGTCTATATCTAATTCCCTTGCCATTGCTGTAATTATGCTGTCATTTGAATTATCTTTTGGAAAGAATAATCTAATATTGATTCCCTCATTTGGTAATATCTCTTCCTCACCAATTAATGTCTTTAATGCTTTAGAATTCTTTAAGAATAAATCTTCTGTTTTTCCAACAGCAATTACTTGTCCACCTTCCATGATAGCTACTCGTTGACAAATTTCTTTTACAACTTCCATTTGATGTGTAACAATAATTATTGTAATTCCTAACTTTTCATTAATATCTCTTAATAAAGCTAAAATTGATTTTGTTGTATTTGGATCTAATGCTGATGTAGCTTCATCACACAAAAGTATATTAGGTTTTAAAGCCAGTGCTCTTGCTATTGCAACTCTTTGTTTTTGCCCACCACTTAACTCTCTTGGTTTGCTTTTTTTCTTATCAGATAAACCAACTAATTCTAAAAGCTCTGAAACTCTTTTATCTATGTCAGCTTTAGAGTATCCCCAACACTCTAATGGTAACGCTACATTGTCATATACATTTCTTCTTTCAAGTAATGAAAAGTGTTGAAATATCATTCCTAGATTTTTTCTAAAACTTCTTACTGATTTATTACTTAACGCTTTTACTTCTTCATATTCATTTACCAGTATACTTCCTTTATCATATGTTTCTAAGCCATTTATACATCTTAATAATGTAGACTTTCCAGCACCACTATGACCAACTAATCCAAAGACCTCTCCTTTTTTTATTTCTAATGTTATATCTTTTAAAACTTCTATCCCATTAAAGCTTTTATGTACATTATTTATTTTAATCATGGTCTCTCTCCTCCTTATTTTAGTAATAAAAAAACGCACTAGAGAATAAACTCAAGTGCGCATAAAAATCACCTATTAATTTACCCTCTCATCACTCAGTTAAAAACTGCAGGAATTAGCACCACATAAAATAATTAAGACGCTTACGCTAATTAAGATTTTCTACTAATTAAGTCGCCTACGGCTATTAAGTCTTAAAATTCAAATAATTAATCTAAATCTCAATTCTTAACTTCTTAATTTTTACGAAGTAAAATCTTAATTTCTTAATTCCTTATAGGTTGCCGGGTTTCACAGGGCCAGTCCCTCCACCACTCTTGATAAGATACAATATTTTCTTTTTCTGTGTCGTTGATATAAATATATATTACTTTAACTATTTTGTCAATAATTTCTTTAGAAATTTTTTCTTATAAAGTAAATATCTTTTTCCTTCTATTTTTAATAATCAATAACTTCTTCTTCTATTTTAACTAATTCTGCATCAGTATTATCTTCAACAAAATCTAATATCTTTTCTTTTAAAGAATATAATATTTCTTTCGTAGTTCCCACTGATGTAATACCAATTCCAATTTGCTCATGTACATCTTGATAATTAACTTCTGAAACTGATATATTAAATTTATTTGAAAGGCGCTTAGTTAAGCTTAACACTATCATTCTTTTTTCTTTCAATGACTTTACCCATTCTGCTCTTAATTCTAGTCTCATTATTAATATTTTCATATTGTACACCTCAACTTTAGTTTTCCATATTAATTTAACATTCTACTAATATTCTATCCATCTTGTTTTCAAATATTGCTACTATAGTAATCTTAATTATATATATTTTCATTTTATTTTTATTATATAAAACTATAAAGGTCGATAAAAAACGTCCTATTAATTTAAATCAATATAAACCTTTACTAAAAATCATTTCATATTCAAGTTCCTTTGTATCTTCATTCTTTTTTTCATTTACTACTTTAAAATTATTTTTACAATAAAAATTTATTGCATTCTTATTTTTAGCATAAACATCTAATGTAAGTTGTTTATATTTAGGCTTGATATACTCTATTAATGCTTTACCTATTCCTTCTCTTTGATATTCCCTCTTTACAAAAAGGCCTGCAATATATTCCTCTTCAATAATACCTATAAATCCTTTTATAACATTATTTTCTTGAAATATATAAATCTCAGCATTAGGCAACATTTTTTTAACCAAATCAAAATTATTAATCCAGTACTCTTTTTCTATAAAATTATGAGCATTTATATTAGTTTCAAGCCAAATCTCCATTAATTCATCTAAATATTCTGTTTTAAATTCCTTTATCATATTCTTTTCTCCATTTTTGTTAATATATTTTTATTTTATAATTAGGTTTAAAATTTATTATATTTATCTATAATAAAACTGCCTTTGAAATAAATCTAATATATTGATTTATCTCAAAGGCAAAATATTTTACAAGTTACTTATACCTTCAATTAAATTTATAAATTCACCTTCATCCTTTTTATCAAGGAAAATATCAATTAGAGTTTTAGTAGGCATTTTATTATATCCCTTTTTCCCATTTATAAAAATATCTGCTAATCTCTCTCTAAAACCCTCTTCATCATCCTTTAATTGTTTAATAAGCGCTTCTATTTCATACTCAACTAAGGTATCTATTATATTATTTCTTAATGTTTCATTAAATTTTTCTGCAAATATTCTTTCTTCTTCACTTAAATCTTGAATATCATTATTTAATAATCTAAAAATGTTCATAAAGCTTCCACCCCACTTTTTATTTCTTCTAACGTTTTCTTTACTAAATTTTATGTTTCTTTAATTTTTAAAAATTCTAATCCTAATTTACTCATGTTTCTTTTTACTTTATTATAACACAAAATAAAGAGGCTACTTTCGTAACCTCCATATTAAACATTCATTTTACTTTTTATTATTTTCTCTTCAATTTCATCCTTAGGACTTTTACACTGTCTTGATATATTTAACAGTACTCCCATAGCAGCCAAGTTAAACACTAAGGAAGTTCCTCCATAACTTATAAACGGTAAAGGAACACCAGTAACTGGCATACTTCCTGTAACAACGGCAATATTAATTATTGCTTGTATAGCAATTACAGAAATTATCCCCGTAGCTAAAAGCTTACCATATCTATCCCTCGCCCTAGATGCTACTTTTATTCCTGCAACTATTAATACCACAAATATGGCAATAACTACAATACAACCAATAAGTCCTAACTCTTCACCTATTATGGCAAATATAAAATCATTATGGGGCTCCGGCATATATAAAGCTTTTTGCTTTGAGTTTCCTAACCCTACTCCAAATAATCCTCCAGATCCTAAGGCATAAAGAGAATGTACTAATTGGTACCCCTCATCACTAGCATATTTCCAAGGATCTAAAAAACTTATAAATCTCTCTGTTCTATAATCCGAACTAAAAATACCTATAGTCCCTGCCACTCCACCAATACCTATTAAAGCAAATGTTTCTTTAAAGCTCATACCTGATACAAAAACCATTATAAATGCAACAAACATTATAATAGCTGCAATACTTAAATTATTTTCTAGAAATACTAAACCAGCAAATAAAGCTGCTGAAAATAAATATATCAATGGAATTTTCCAATTCTTACTCACCTTTCCGTACTTATCTATCATCATAGCTAAGAAAAATACTATAACATATTTAGCAAGCTCAGATGGTTGAAAAGAAACTCCAGCAATCTTTAACCAACGTGTAGCTCCATTAATAGTACTTCCAACAAATAACACTGACACTAAAGCTACTACTGTAACTCCATAAGCAACTACCGTGAACTTTTTCAATAGATGATAGTCTATTAACATCATAACTACTAATGCTAATAACCCTACTGGAACCCATGTAAGCTCCTTTTTCAAGAAATAAAATACATCTTTATGTTTATAAAGTGCATCATAATAACTTGCTGAAAATACCATAATTATTCCTATTGCAACAAGTGCTAATACAGAATAGAGTATATATGGATTAACAGAATTTAGCTTAGATTTTCTTTGTACTTTCTTCTTACTCTTTCCTTTTTTTAACCTTTTACTATTACTACTCATATTATCTCTCCAGTATACAATATTTAGTATTCATATTCCTTTTTTAATGTTATTGTAACTTTTGTACCTTTTACAATTTTATTTCCACTAGTTATACTTTGAGAATGAACAGTTCCTTCTCCTTCAAATTCATATACTAATCCAAGATTATCTAAAATAGAAGTTGTAAATTCTTTAGTACTACCTTTCAAATCTGGCATTATGATTTCCTTTTCTACTTGTCCACTATCTTTGGCTGTAATAGAAATAGTAGTTCCTTCTTTTACTGTAGCTCCTGGATATGAATCCATTGAAACAATGGTTTTTCCATCTCCCTTAACTTCAGCTTCTAATCCATTTTCCTTTAATATTTCTTTTGCTTCTTCAATAGACTTCCCTCTTACATCTGGAATTATAACATTTTTATAAATAGAAAACCTCTCTTTAGCCAATGGTGAATCCATATACTTAAATACTTCTTCGAATAACTCTTTCATTAATGGAGCTGCTACCTCTCCACCATAATATAATCCATTACTTGGCTCATCTACTGCTATAAATACTGTTATTTGAGGATTTTCTACCGGTGCTAAGGCTATCATAGATGATATATATTTATCAGATGAGTATGTCCCTGTTGTAGGATCAACTTTTTGAGCAGTTCCTGTCTTTCCTCCAACATTATAGCCTTGTACAAATGATCCTTCTGGTCCATCCTTAGTAACTGTTCTCTCTAAATAACTTCTAAGTAAGGCTGTATTTTCATCAGATAATAAATCCTTCTTTATTGTTGGTTTTATAGTTTCATCAATAACTCTATTTCCACTTTCATCTTCATGAGAAATCTCTTTCACTATATGTGGTTGAATAAGATCTCCTCCATTGGCTATAGCATTAAATGCTGCCATAAGTTGAAGTGATGTAACGGTATTAGTTTGACCAAATGATATTGTTGCTAAATCAATTGCAGATACTGTATCACTTGATTTAACAATTCCCGATGCTTCACCTGGTAAGTCAATCCCTGTTGTTTTCCCAAATCCTAATTTGTATATATATTCATTTAAATTATCAATTCCGAGTCTTTCACCTATTTCCATCATTCCAACATTACAAGAATTCTTCAAAACTTCTGCTAAAGTTTGTGTACCATGTCCTTCATGTTTCCAACAATGAACAGTAGTATTTCCAAACTTAACTGATCCATTACAAGTAAATGTATCACTATCACTAACTAAACCCTCTTCTAATGCTGCAATCATTGTTATAGTTTTAAAAGTTGATCCCGGTTCAAATGTATCACTTACTAACCAATTTCTCCACATGTTTTGTATTTTATCATTATCAGTTTCTCCCTCAAAACTTTCATATCCTGAAAATGGATCATTTGGATCATAATCTGGCTTATTTACCATTGCTAATATTTCTCCATTATTAGGGTCCATAATAAGCACATGAACACCTTTAGCATTATGTTCTTCTAATCCTTTTTGCGCAATCTTTTCAGCTATATATTGTAAGTTTTCATCTACTGTTGTTACAATATCACTTCCATCTATGGCTGGAGTAAACTTATAAGTATCAAAAGGTAATCTATTCCCCCTACTATCATAAGCTCCTATTTTCATACCTGCAATTCCAGCTAAATATTCATCATATTGTAACTCTATACCTGTTAGTCCTGCCCCCTCTGAGTTAATTCCTCCTAATGCACTTGCTAAAAAGTTTCCATTAGGATAATATCTCTTTACATCTCTAGAGACAATAAGTCCATATATGCCTAGAGCATCAGCACTGTCAGCAACAGCTTTAGTAACTCCTCTAATTAATGGTGCATAACTAGCATCACTTCCATCCGAATTTTTTCTATTTAATGCTTTTAGAACATCATCAACCTCTACACCTGTTACATCTGAAATTTCAACTGCAATATCATCCATTGTTAAATTATTCTCTTTAATATGATTTCTAACAGTATCTAAATCAAAGTCTATTCTATATACATTAGCAGAAGATACTAATACCGATCCATTTCTATCTAAAACATCTCCTCTTTTAGCTGTCACACTAACTTCTTTTTGCCATTCCGAATTTGCCTTTGCTTCTAGAGAGCGTCCACTTACTATCATTACCCATGCTAACCTTAATACAAGAAATCCCAATAGACAAAATACAATAACTGAAACAATATACAATCTACCTTTATATCCAATTGGCTTTTTGTTCTTTTTGTATTTTTTCTTTTTATACACCATTTTTTTATCTCCTATCATAATATTTAATTTAAATATATTCTTTAAAGTAAACCCCTAGATTTAATATAATAGTTTAACTTTAAAAGAGTAAATTCTGAATTTGATATATGAATTTATAACCTTATTATTAAATAAAGTTTTTTATAAAAATATACTATGTTACATAAGTTATATTTTACTATATTTTCACCTATATCAAAAGACACTAATATCAAATATTATCTAATTTCTGATAAAATTTTATATAAATTTCACATCTAAGAACGTATTTCCTATAATATTCTTAAAGTCTACTTCCATTATTTTTATAAAATAGAAAAAAGTAGTTAATACTACTAAATTAATAAATTCAGTTTAATATTAACTACTTTTATTTCATATATTACTTTGCATTTAGCTTTTCTTTATCTATTTTATTAAAACTTTTCCCTACAGCTACTGCTGTAACCATTGTTCCATTTACATTTAACATTGTACGCCCCATATCTAGTATAGGATCAATTGCTATTATTCCTCCTGCTAATGGAAAGTATGATCCCATTCCCATTCCTGATATAACAACTGAAACTGCCATAGTTGCACTACCTGGTAAACCTGCGATTCCTAATGAACCAATTACTATTATTACTATAAGCATTCCATAGAAACTTATGTCCATTGTTGTTCCTGACATATTTGCTAATGTTACAGCCATTAACGCTGGATAAATAGCTGCACATCCATTCATTCCCATGTTTGAACCTAAACTTCCTACAAATGATGCTATTCCATTATCTACACCAACACCTTCAGTTAATGTTTCTATTGTAACTGGTAATGTTCCTAAACTTGAACGAGAAGTAAAAGCTAAGATTAACGGCTCCATAACTTTCTTTACATATTTAAATGGATTAACACCTAAAACTGCAATAATTATTAAATGTATAATAAATACAATAGCTATACTTACATATAGAGCTATTATAAATCCAACAACTTCTTTTATAGCTGCTAAACCTCTTCCAGCTATTGTATTAGCAAGTAATGCTACTACTGCATAAGGCATGAATTTTATAACAGTCATTGCAATACTAGTAATTATTTTATAAGAACCATTAACTAAATCAGTTACAGGCTTAATAACATCACTATATTTTTTATTTAATATCTTCATAGAGTTACCAATAAATGCTGCAAAGATTACTACTGCAACTACATTAGCCTCTGCCATTGCAGCTACTGGATTTGATGGAAGTAATCCTCTTAAAGTGTCAACTACTGGTGTTATTTCTCTTATTTCACTTGTACTCTCAACTACATTAGCTGAAACTCCTAATTTAAATAAATTACCTACTATAATACCAACAATAGCAGCAATAGTTGTTGTTCCTAGTAATATAAGTAGTGATCGAGTTGTTAATTTTCCAAGATTTTCTCCATCCTTCATATTAATAATAACTCTAATAATAGATACAAATATTAAAGGTACTACAAGCATTTTTAATAGGTCCATAAACCCATATCCAACAAGGCCGTACCACTTATTTACTTCATTAATCCATTGAACCTCTCCTGGATTATTCGGAAATCCTGCTACTAATTGAATTATTATCCCTAAAACTAAACCTGCAATAGTCGAAACTATCATTCTTGTTGAAAACTTAACTTTCTTTTTAGCCATAATATTTACTCCAAATAATACAGCTATAAGAACAATAATAAAGGCTATTGTTTTAAAATTTGTTATCATTATAAAATCTGATAAAAAAGTGCTATTCATTTTCTCCTCCTGATATATTGATATACGTCAATGTATATATTACATTAAAACCTTAACTTATACTAGATTTAATTATATATAATATATAATTTCTTCTTTTTCTTTTCTATATTCTTCAACAATATATTCTAATGTTATAGAATCAAAATAATCATTTATTTTTTTATTAATTTCACTCCAAATAACCTTATTTACAAACCTCTCTATATCATTTGAATCTTCATTATTTATATCTATAAGAAGTGATTCTCCTTCTAAGGCCCTTAAAATTTCTCCTATAGTAATTTCACTTGGACTTTTTGACAAAGTATATCCACCTTGTGCTCCTTTTCTTCCTATTATTAGACCTGATTTTCTAAGTAATGAAAATATTTGCTCTAAATATCTCTCTGATATTTCTTGACGTTCTGATATAGCTTTTAAAGTTACACTTCCACATTCAGAGTTAATTACTAAATCAATTAATGCTCTAATTCCATATCTTCCCTTAGTAGAAATCTTCATAAATTCACCTACTTTCAACCTCTTCTTTTCCTACCTTTCCTATCGGTATTATGTTAATAATATATCCTTTTTTTTTAATTGTCAATATTTTTCTATTATTTATATTTAAAACAAAATAGATATATAAGACAACTCCTATATATCTATTTTGACATGAATATCTTTAATTTTATATTATACTATTTTTAGTAATTCAATTGGAGTTTTAATTATAAAGTCTGCACCTGCTTCTCTTAATTCACCTTCACCTCTAAATCCCCATGCTACACCTACAGATTTAACTCCAGCATTTTTTGCAGTATTTACATCTACATCAGAATCGCCAACATATATACATTCATCCTCTTTAATATTCAATGACTCCATTACCTCATAAACTGTTTTAGGATCTGGCTTAGTTGGATGATTTGGCCTTTGTCCATATGTTATTTCAAAAGAATCTCCAAAATATCTTCTTACTACATCTTCAGCAAATTCATGTGGTTTATTTGATACTACTGCTATTTTCATGTTTCTTTCTTTTAGTTCCTCTATCATTTCAATAATTCCATCATAAGGTTTTGTCATATCAACCATATGTTCTCCATAATACGTATCAAATAATCTTAAAACATTATTTATTATTTCTTTATCTTGTTTATACTTATCTGGGACTATACGTTCAATTAATTTATATCTTCCATTTCCAACAAATCTAGTATAATCCTTTATATCATGAGTTTCGAACCCTGAACTTTTTAAAGCATAATTACACGCATTTGCTAAATCTTCTAATGTATCTAATAATGTGCCATCTAAATCAAATATTACTGCTTTAATCATTTTTATATTCTCCTAATATTATATTTCTTATAAGATTATGTAATAACTTTATTATAACATAAGCCAATGATAGTTTTAATATCATTGGCCTATATAATCTTATTATAAATATATAAGTAAGATAATACTATATATTTATAATTGCTTTATATCTTTTCTTTCACCCTTGAAATTATTAATTTTACTTCTTCTATTAATTAATTCATCTTTAACTTCTTCAATATCAATATTTTGATCTACCATTAATACTAATATATGATATGCTAAATCACAAACTTCATTAACTATTTCCTTCTTATGGCTTCCTTTTGATGCAATAATTACTTCTGTACATTCCTCCCCTACTTTCTTCAATATTTTATCTGTACCCTTCTCAAATAAATATTTAGTATATGAACCATCTTGTCCTGTATTTTTTCTGCTCTTTATTATTTCATATAACTCTTCTAATACCACTTTAAGTAATCCTCCTAAAAAAACAACTCATTTTTCCTGTATGACAAGCTACCCCATTTTGTTTTACCTTTATTAATAAAGTATCATTATCACAATCAGTCCATATTTCTTTTACTTCTTGAAAATTTCCTGATGTTTCCCCCTTATTCCACAATTCATTTCTACTTCTACTATAAAACCAAGTTTTCTTTGTACTTTTTGTTAATTCAAAACTTTCTTTTGTCATATATGCTAGCATTAAAACTTCATTACTATAATAATCTTGAATTATAGTGGGTATAAGCCCTTCTCCCTTTTCAAAATCCAATAGAATTTTGTTAGTATCAAATTCCCTATTCATAAATCCTCCAAATACCTATATTGTTCTTACTGCTACTTTATTTTCTTTTAGATATTCTTTTACCTCATTTATTGTAAGTTCACCATAATGAAATAATGAAGCTGCTAATGCTGCATCTGCTTTTCCATCTTTAAAAACATCTTTAAAATCTCTTAAGCTACCGCATCCCCCTGATGCTATTATAGGTACACTAGTGATTTCATTCACCCTCTTAGTTAGCTCTATATCAAATCCGTTTTTTGTCCCATCTGCATCCATAGAAGTAAGTAATATTTCTCCTGCACCAAGTTCAACAGCCTCATTAATCCAACTTAAAGCATCTATTCCTGTATCTATCCTTCCACCATTTACAAATACATTCCATCCCGAATTGTCTACTCTTCTTTTAGCATCAACTGCTAATACTATGCATTGGCTCCCAAAGTATGTAGCACCTTCACTTATAAGATTTTTATTTTTTACCGCCGCAGAATTTAAGCTAACCTTATCTGCACCTGCTCTAAGAATTCTTCTTATATCATTAATACTTCTTATTCCTCCACCAACAGTAAATGGTATAAATATTTTTTCTGCAACTCGCTCTACTACCTTTTCCATTATCCCTCTATCTTCATGGGTTGCTGTTATATCTAAGAAAACAAGTTCATCTGCCCCTTGCTTATAATAATACTCTCCCAATTGCACTGGATCTCCTACTTCTTTAATTCCTACAAAGTTTACTCCCTTAACAACATTTCCATCTCTAACATCTAAACAAGGTATAATTCTTTTTGTATGCATTTCTTGCCCCCTTATTCATAGCTATTTCAAAATTACTAATTACATAAATTTATAGCTTTCTTTAAATCAATATTTCCTGAATATAATGCTTTTCCTATAATTACCCCATATAAGTCTAAATCATTAAGCTTTTTAATATCATAATAATCCCTAACTCCACCAGATGCTGTAATATTAACAGATACATACTCTTTAAGTTGCTTTACCATAGATATATTAGTCCCCTCTAAAGTTCCATCTTTACTTATATCAGTTAGAATTATATTTTTAACCCCTATTTCTTCCATTCTCTTGCAAAAGCCTATATAATGTGCATCACTTTCTTCACGCCATCCCTTTGTACATATATACCCACCTTTACAATCGATCCCAACTGCAATTTTTTCTCCAAAATCTTTTACAACTCTAGAAATTAAATCTTCATCTTCTAAAGCTGATGTACCTAAAATAACTCTACTAACACCATGATTAATTAACTCTTCAACTTCTTTATACTTTCTAATGCCTCCACCAACTTCTATTGGAATAGTAAGTTCTTTAAGTAAATTAAATATTATTTTTTTATTTACTAACTTTCCCTTTTTAGCACCATCTAAATCTACTAAGTGAATATATTTTGCTCCATCCTTTTCAAAACATTTTGCTATATTAAGTATGTCATCCCCTACAACTTCTTTTTTCCTATAATCACCTTGATATAATCTAACTGCCTCCCCCCCAATTATATCTATTGCTGGAATTATAATCATTTTATTACCTCCCCAAAATTCTT
>OOCW01000709.1_pt1 | contig 29769 bp, 18 predicted proteins | sample 1671201 | NCBI WGS metagenome assembly OOCW01 (sample SAMN06348132, study PRJEB24527) | human gut metagenome | biome: human gut; feature: ankylosing spondylitis patient; material: feces | host: Homo sapiens | place: China | collected 2015-10
CTTGATATATAAAGAATTTAAAAGAAAAGTAGTGTAAAAAACTTTACACTAACTTTCAATTTAAGGAGGTATAAATATGGGTAAAAGTGCATGGGAGTATACTCTTGAAATTATTTCACTTGCCTCAGAAATAGATGAATTAAATAGTAAATTAAATGAAACTGATAATCTTAGTGAAAGAGAAAGTATATCCTCTAAAATAGATGCTTTAGAAAGTAGATTATTTGAGGTAAAGGATAAATTAAAAACTGTAAATATAATTTAAACTTAACAAATATCTATTTCTCAACTAGATACATTTATTAATTTCATCTAAAAAAGGTATGACTTCTACAAAAGAAATCATACCTTTTTTTACATCTTATAAATACAAACACTAAATATTACTAGGCCTATATTTAAACTTTTAGATTTATTATTTCTTAGATTTTTTCTTAAATAAAACTATTGATCCTGCAGCAACTATAATTATAGCTATTATTACATAAATAGTTGAATTAACTCCACCAGTATTAGGTAAAGCTGAATTTCCTCCATTTACTGTTCCATTATTGCTATTTGAACCATTATTTGAGTTATCATTTGAACCTGTATTTGATCCATTTCCACCTTCTGGCTTAACTTCAACACTTGGCTTTTCTGGTTTGTTATTTTCTTCTTCATCAACTATATCATTTTCTAAAACAACTATTTCTGCAGAATCTCTAACTCTTAATCTATGTCCTTCTGGATCTTCTGATGCAAGACCTATAGCTGAAACCATATCTCCAACTTTAACTCTTGACTTCCATTCATCCGCTACACCTGGATTTGTACTACTTCCAATATATCCTTCAGTGTAAACTCTTGCTTCACCAGTTCCATCATTGACATATATGTTTTGACCTTCTATTCTAGTTACTTTACCTGAAACTTGAACTAATAAACCTTCTTTTTCTTCAAGCATACTATCGCCTGTTGAAAGCTTAGTAGGTTCAACTAAATTAATGCTTTCATCAATTATTTCTAAATCATAAACTTCATTAGTTAATGCAATTTGTGCATCTCCTAAGTATGAAGATACTTTACCTCTAATTCTTACCTTTTGACCTAATTTAACTTCTGTTGATGATACACCAAATACAGTAAGTCCTGCTGTTTCATCTTGTACATAAATTACGTCAAAGAAAGAGTTTCCTTTTGCAGCTGCATTAGATGCTGCAGTAACATAACCTTCAACAACCACAGTTTCACCATATCTATCTGGATTATTATCTCCATCTAAATCTATTCTTACATCCGCAATTTTGCTAACTGGTAATTCTGGAGTTGGTGCTAATTCTCTTAATAATTTACTTGTTATATCAAAGTTTGAATATACATATCCATCTATTTCGAAATCTGAGAAGAATGTAGCTCCTGAAACAAATACTTTTGAACCACTATCTAAAGTTTCAACTGCAAGTCCTACAACTTCACCTTTTTCAATTGGAGTGTTATCTCCTTGCTTGTCAGCATCATTACCATAAGTTGTTTCATGACCTTTTACTAAAACTTCAATATTACTAGTATCTTTTGGCATAATTAATGTTGAACCACTATAGAAGCTATAGTCCTTATTTGTATCAACATCTTCTAACCATTTACTTTCTTTGTTGTAATTATTAAAGTATAATCTATAGCTTTGTCCACCATTTTTCACATCATCTGTAGCTTGGTCATCATTAAATCTTATTTTTGCTCCAATAGCTTCTAAAACTGCATTTCCTTGTGCTGCATTTCCATACTCTCCAACAGGATCACCATAGTCAGCTTTTGAAGTTATTATTATGTTTCCACCATTTTCAGCAAATTTAGCTATAGCTTTTAACTCTTCATCGCTATATTTTTGTGGAGTTAATCCTTGTGAATCTTTAGTTGTACTTTGTGGGTCAGACAGTATTAATAATGATGCCCCTTCTAAAGTTTTATCTGTAATAGGCTCTTTATTAACTACAGACTTAATTCCATTTTGAGTCATTAATCCTGTAAGTGTACCTATTTTTCCTGCATAATCTCCACTTACATATTGATTTTGATGTGATCCATCAATAACAACCTTAGATATTGCACTTGCCTTAGATACTTTTATATCTATGCTTCCCTTAAATTCTTTTTCATTACCATCTATGACAGCTTTAACTATAACATCTATTTTATGTTCTCCAGCATTTTTAAAGCTATAAGGTAATGTAGATTTTCCTGTTGTAGAAGTTGATATTTTATCAATAGTATCTACTATTGGATTTGATGAACCATCAACATAATATTCAACTTTAACATCTGTTAAGTCAATACCTTCATTATTATAAATAGTAGTTGTTATATTTATATCTTCATTTTCTACTACAAGTTCTGTATCACAATCAATAGATTCTATTCCAATATTTTCTTTTTCACCAACCCATACTGGTGCTGTAACCGCAATGTCTTGGTCAGCTTCATCAACTCTTACATAGTAATATGAACTTACATTTTCATCTAAAGTAAATGTCCACTCTTTTTCTGTAGCGTTAATATTATCTATAGATTTTATAACTTTACCACCGTCTCCAATGATTGAGATCTTTTTAATATTATCTCCAGCATCTATATCTTCAACAGTAATTTTAAACTCTAAAGTATCTGTATCATCTAATATAGATCCCATTGTATTTCCATTTACAGTATATGAAATTCTTAAGTTTTCATCTTCTGTAGCATATGTTCTTCTTTCACTTATTGCTTCATAAAGTGCTTCTCTTGTAAGTTCTGGAGCTTCTATAACAGTTCTTGCAGTATTAGCGTTACCCCATTTTCCTTTATGGTTATCATTGTTATTTGTAGGTGCTACATGCCATCCCTTATCAAGAGCTCTTGTATACTCTTCATATGATGGGAAATATCCTGAAGTTCTTATAGCACCTTCACCATTACCAACTTCTATTAAAGTAACTACTTCATCGATTGCTGCATCATAGTGAGCATAATCACTGAAGTTACCAAAAGTCTTACCTGGGTGATTTAATTGTGATAAAGACTCTGGGAATTTCTTTAATGTTTCATAGTAATTCTTTAAGTTCATAGTTTTATTTGTTCTAGTTTCAAATCCTGGTGTATTAAATGTATTTATGTGTCCATAACCACCTGTTGAACCAGACCAAGTCATTTCATATCCATAGATAGCAGTGAACTCACCATCTTCATTATGTTTATCAGCTGTAGCTAAACCTAATTTCCAATCTTCACTTGCAGATCCATCTCCCATATTAGCTAATGTATCGTTATCGAACCAGTTACTATGGTCAGTAACAGCTAAGAAATCTACTCCTGCTTCATTTTTAGCATAAGTATAAGCTTCATCTACAGTACCTTGTCCATCTGATAAATTTGTATGTGAGTGAAGTTGTCCGAAGTATAAATTATTAGCTTGTATTCCTACTGTAAATTTCCATTCCTTAGTAGTTAAGTTTCCTAAATTATCTTTAACTTCAACTTTAACATTATGCTTTCCTTCAGCTAAATCTTCTGTAACTGAATATTTAACTTTGTTTCCTTCTATAACTAAGCTAGATGTAACATCTTGTCCATTAAATGTCATCTTAACAGTTGACATATCTACACCTGATTCATCTTCAAATGTAGCAGTTATTTCTGGTCTTCTATTTTCTCCTAAATTAGTAGAATTTCCTGGTGTAACCTTAACAGTTGGTCCCACTTTATCCTCTTCTGGAACTTCTGGTGCTCCTGGAGTATCTGGTGCTTCATTTTCCACCTTTGTGAATGTGCAAGATGAACCGTAAATTTGTACTTTATCATCAAATCTACCCACAGTACCAACTACGTCTACCACATCTCCTGTTTGTACTTGTAGATTAGAAGGTATATAGTAGATATCTATAACATCGTCACCTTGTGTTAAAGTTTTTGCTGACGTATCTATTACAGCACCTTTTATTTCTACATAATAAGAGTCATAATTTTTTTCTTTTAACTCTTTTAAAGTTACAGTTTTAGGTGTTGGTTTTCCTTTTTGAGTTATTACTTTAACTTCTGTTGCTTGAACTTGACGTAAAGTTCTAAAAGTATCAAGTGTTCCTATAACTTCAACTTCATCACCTGCAGTAAATTGTGAAAGGTCTATTTTACTGCTGTTATTTGAAATGGCTATAGCACCTGTTCTATCTTGAATGTGAAGAGTTTGATTTCTGTCATTAAATGAAACAACACCTCTTATAGTTGTTTCTGTACCATTTACTAGCTCTTTAGCACTTTTAATAGAAGTTACTCCCTCTATTTCTTCAGCTTCTATATGAGTTAATCTAACATCATCAAAAGTAAGATTTCCAACATTTTTTGTATATTCGAAGTTTATGTTTGTAGTTTCTACTGGTATATTTTTAATAGTGATTTTTGTTACTGTAACATATGAAGCTAATTCAGCAGCATCAAATACTTTCTCAAAAATAACTTCTCCATTACCATTAAAACATTTTACTAAGAATTGTGATGTAGAATCAGCTTTAATTCCTTGACTCTTTAAGTAAAAACTTAATTCTCCCTCACTTTGTAAAGTAAAGCTTGGAGTTGTAATAACATCAGTAGTTCCACTTGAAATTCCTTTACCTAACCCAATTGATGGTGAAGTGTTGTAATTTCCTGTAGAGTCATATCCACCAAAATCTCTACTGAATGTCCATCCTTCATTTAAAGCTTTAGCACTGTTTTTGTCCCCTATAAAGTTTTCCTCAAGTAAAACTACTTGTTCTTCTAACTCTCTTGATTCTTGTGCAATTTGAATGGTGTTAGCATATGTAACTTTTGATTGTGGCGTTATTAAGCCAATTGACATAGTTGCAGCCATTACTAAAGCAACCAATTTTTTACTTTTCATTATTATCCTCCTGTATTTAAATAACATTATGCACAAATTATTCTAGCACAAAAGACGAACATTAGGAAGCTAAAATTACTAAATTTATGTTAAATTCGATTTTTTTCATTTTTTTATTTAAAAATCTTCTTTTTTCCATTCCTTTTTCCGTATTTATGTTGATAATATTGTAATTTCATTGAATTATTTACCAAAGGTAATTTTTATTTAATTATTTTTAATATTAAAATAAAAAGAAGCTTTTAATATAAGTTAATTTAAATAACTCTTTATATTAAAAGCTTCTTTATAGTTAAAAGTTAATTAGTGCTAAATTTTTTACATAAATAACATCCTATTAAAGCAGTTATTGGTACAGCTAAAACTATTCCTATACTTCCTGCTAATCCTTGTACTACTTCAATTCCTAATACATCTAAATTTATTAGCTTATTATAAGGCATAGATGAAGAATAGATTAATATTAAAATACTTAAAGACCCACCAGCAAATGCTAAAATTAAAGTATTAGTCATTGTTCCAATAATATCTTTACCTATATTCATTGCACTTTTAAACAATTCCTTAAAACTAACCTTATTATTTACATTATTTATTTCAAATATAGATGATGAAATTGACATAGCTACATCCATTACTGCTCCTAAGGAACCAACTAGAATTCCAGTAAACATTAATCCCTTAATTTTAAGTCCCGTGTCTTCAGCTATGTACATTAAGCTCTCTGAATCACTCATAGTAATTCCAGAAAGATTACTTAGTTCTCCGAATAAGTAAGCTATTATACCAGCAATTACAACTCCTGAAACTGTTCCTAAAATTGCTGTTATTGTTTTTCTATTAACACCTGAAACTAGAAGTAATGTCACAGTTATACTTAATACAGCCATTAAAATTCCTGCTATCATGGGATTTACTCCTCTAAGAAACAATGGTACCATTAAATATACACAACATACTAGAGTAAATATTAGAGATACTAATGATTTAATCCCCTTAACTCCACCTATTATAATTACTGTTATAGCAAATAGAGAAATTAATGCATAAAGCACATTACTTCTATCATAGCTAAATATTGTAAATACTTTTTCTTCATTTCTATCGTAGCAACCTACAATTACCTTAGTTCCCTCCTTTACATGTATATTATAAAGTCTACTAACTGGATTTCCAACTTCATACTCTTGTCCTTTTAGTGGCCCATCTTTAATTTGTACTAATACATTTTGAAATCCAACATAAACATCTTCTAAAAATTCATCTTCCTTCATATCTTCATCAAGAATTTCTACTACTTTTGCCTTATAGTATTCCATTTCTTTATTATATTTATCAACTAAAAAACCGTTTTTAAATATAACTCTTGATAATCCCATTACTATTAAACTACATACTATAACTCCAATAATCGGAATTATATTTTTCTTCATATTGTTCATATTTTCCCCCTAAATGGCAATAAAATTATTTTCTTTTCTACATTTTATTATATAGATTAAAAAAGGTAAACATATAAATACGAAAATTACTTTACATAAAATTAAAGAACATCCCCCTAAAGAGGCATGTTCTTTAAACTAATTAATTTGTTTTTCTCCTAAATCCAATAATTGCTCCACCAGCAACTAATATTAATGCTGCTCCTATAACATAAATACTATTAGTCCCACCAGTTTTAGGTATAGTAGTAATTACATTATTATTTCCATTACCTTTATTTTCATTTCCTTTATCATCATTTACAGTTCCTGTTCCTATGCCTGAACCTGATCCTTCTCCTGGATTTGGTGTTGGAGTTGGATTTTCAGTTGAACTACTTGGGAACTTAATAGAAAACTCAACTTCTACTTCAGTAATATTTCCTGCCTTATCTTTAGCAACTACCTTTAATATATAATCTCCTTCAGACTTTATTTCTTCCCCATTATAACCTTCACCATTTAATGTCATTGTCAATTCTGTATCTTCACTAATTGTTATAACTGGTTTTACTTCCTTATCATACTTCATTCCATCTATAACACCATCAATAGTTACTTCAGGTGCAGTTTTATCAATTTCAAAATTATATACTACCTTTGTTTCATTACCAGCCTCATCTACAGCTTTTATAATTAATTTATATTTACCTTCATTAACTATTGCTGCTTCATTATATTCTTCATCATTTAAAGTAATTGAAAGAGTTGCACCTTCTTCTACTGTTACATTAGGCATTACATCCGTATTATATATCTTGCCATCTTCTATTCCATTAACAGTTATAATTGGAGCAGTTTTATCAATAGTAAAGTTTATAACTAAGGTATTTTCTACACCATTAGTACCTACAGCCGTAATTACTAATTCATAATCCCCTTCTTCTGATATTTCATCAAAATTATAATCTTTTCCATTTAAAGTTGCAGTTAACGTAGCATCTTCTGGATTAACTGATACTTTTGGAGTTACACTTTCATTATAAATCTTATTATTTTCAACACCTTCAATACTTATAGTAGGAATAGATTTATCTACAGTTACTTTTATTTGTTTAACTGTTTCATGATTAACTAAATCTACTGCTTTTAATGTAATTATATCTCCATCTACAACTGGCACTTCATACTCAAACTCTCTATAATTACTTTCTTCATTGCTTCCACTTAATTTAACAGTCATTTTCTTTTCACCATTTAAGTATAAAGAATATCCTTCTGATTTATCACTTACAGAACCTTTTACTGTTACTATATCTTCAGCTGTAACTAAAACTCCATCCTCATTGACAATAGGTTCAAAAATAGTTAAACTTGGTGCTGAAATATCACAGTATACTTTATGACCATAATTTGCTATTACATTGCCATCAATATCTGTAGCATAAAGCTTAATAGTATTTTCACCTTCTTCTAAAGTAACTACTTTAGTAAATTCTCCATTAGCCTTTGTATCTGGTTCTTCTCCATTAATTAATATCTTATCAACTGGCCCTGCATAAATACCTTCAACAAGTAGTTCATTAGTATCTAAATAAGCTGCATCTGGGAAATTAACTAACTTAACAATAGCTTCAGACTCTCCAACTGCAATTTCAAATACATCATCACCAATATTATAAGCATTATCTAACGTTAATACTTCTATACTATTAACACAATTATCAACTAATGTTAAATCAATACTTAAGTTATCTCCATCAATAGTTGCAGTTGAAATTATTTCATCACTTAATACTTCACCATTTACTGCAATAAGTAATTGATTTAAATTACCATTTTCTAATTCACCATCAAAATTTAATTCTAATTTATAATCAGTTGTTTCTGATTTGATGTTAGATAATAAATTAGATTGTATTGCTGTTAAATCAACTTTAACTGGCATAATAAATTCTTGATAAGAAGTATTATCACCATCTACCTTTGCTTTATAATTCAAATAATATTGTCCTTCTTCTACTACTTCATCATTACCAGTTTTTTTATTATATACTTTACCATCCCAAGATATATCAGTATATACTGATGCCGATGATCCTCCTGTACTACTAAATACTTTCTTTCTAAAATCTACTCCACTAGCAACATTTTCTGCAATTACTGTTCCATTTTCATCTAATAAATCAACTGCAACCTCCTTTGCATTTCTTAGAAAATATAATGCTGGGAAGAATTCATCACCTAATCCATCTTCATTTGGTGATATAGCAATTTTATCTGGATCTATAATAACATTACCAACCTCATCTCTACCTACATAACCAGCATAATTATAATCACCTAATACTTCTGTTGCTGCAAAACTTGGTGATACTGTTACTGATTCCTCATTCCATACAGCTCCGTCTATTATAGTATCTGCACTCCAATCACCATAGTACCCCATATAAGGAATTACTAATGAAGGTGTCTCTTCATTTTCTGCAATAAATTTTATAAATCCTTCTACAAAGTTATTTGATACCGTTCCTTCTTCAATATTTAATGTTACATTTACCTCTACTGTTCCATTAGCAGGTACAATAATCTTGTTGTTATCAAAGGATATACTAGCCCCATCTAAAACTGTGTCAAAAGCTGTATATCCAGCTATAACATCACCACCAATCATAGTTGGAGTAAATGCTGTTAATACATCACCTAAAGATTCTACTGTATACTTTTCTTCTTTATCACTATAATTAGTTAAAGTTAATTTAAATGTTGTTGTATTGCCTATCTCCTTTAAAGATACTGTTGCTTGTCCACTTTCATCTGTAACTAGCACTCTATTTTTTATTGCTTCTTTAGTTTGAATCATTCCTGCACCTTGTCTTCTAGGTGAATATGGAATATCTTCTTCACCAAAAGCATTAGTCTCAGTCAATGTTTCTGCAGTATTTATAATTGTTCTCTTAACAAATTCAACTAATTCTCTTCCTTGAAGATTTATTCCATTTTCTTTTAAACCTTGAATAATTAATGCTGTTGCTCCAGCAACATGTGGAGATGACATTGATGTACCACTCATAGAACCATAACTATTATTATTTAGAGTTGAATAAATATTCCCACCAGGTGCTGTAATTTGTGGTGCAAACTCTAAATTTGGCGCTGGTCCCCATGACGTAAAGCTAGACATTGTTGCTGCATCTGGATTTACTAAGTTTACTACATTTTCACCAAATGAAATTGTTGCTTCACTTAATGGTCCATTTTTTAGAATATCAGCATCTTCTTTAGTAATAAATACTACAGGTATCTTAATACTTGAATCAGTGGCCATATTAATATGAGCTGAATTTTCAACATTATTATAAATAACTACAGCCGTTGCACCTGCTGCTTGTGCATTTATTTGTTTCTCTACAAAAGTTATAGTTCCTCTACTTATTAAAGCAACTTTTCCAGTTAAATCTTTTCCTTCAAAATCTTCTGGATTACCAAGTCCACAATCTATTAATTCTAATTTAGTATCTGAATTAAAAAATTCTATTGGATTAATATCACATTGAGTATATCCCATTAACTTTGTTTCATCTCCAATAGTAGCTTGTAAAGCTGGTAGAGTTATTATTGAATTTTCACTACTAGCAACTTGAAGTGCATCAGTTGCAAGTCCTGGCGAACCAACAACCCCTGTATCACTTACACCATTTATAATATATGGATCTGTTGATGTAGCAGAATTACCTGCAGAAACTACACATATTACACCATCATCAGTAGCATTTTTTATAGCAACTTGCTCCGGGTCTTCTGGATCTCTATATCCTGCAGTAGATCCTAAATACATATTTATTATATCAGCATCTAATTCAACTGATGCTTCTAATGCAGCAATTATATCATCTGAATATGCCCCTTCTATTTCAGGATTATTAGTGAAAACCTTCATTGCAAGAACTTGCGCTTCTGGAGCTGCTCCTTTAATACCCTCATTATTATTAACTTCCTCTTCAGAAGCATTGGCAGCAACTATTCCAGCAACATGCATCCCATGCATACTACCTGCAACATCCACAATTTCATCATTTTCATCTGCAAAATTATATCCATAAGGAACTTTATCTGTATAAAATTTACCTGGCCCTATATTAGTATTATCTTCATTTAACTTAGCTTTTGATGGATCTGTTATTGTCATATCTTTATGACTTGGATCAATTCCTGTATCAATTATAGATACAACTAATCCCTCTCCCTTATATCCATAATCATTCCATACACTTACTGCCTCAGTAAATTCCTTAGCTGAATTCATATCTGGATAGTAGACATTAACTTCTTTAACATCCGCAACCCCATCAACATCTTTAATTTTCTCTATATCTTTTCTTTTTACTTCTATAGAAAATCCATTAATAAGATTTCCAAAGGTATGTCTTACTTCTTCTCCTGTTTCATTCATTACTTCTTCCTGTATTGGTTTTTGTGCTTCTTTTACTTTTTCAATTAATTCATCAGATGGTTGTACACCATCTTCTAATTGCATAGTTGCTGGTATATCATTAAGTTCAACTATTACTCTTACTTTTTCTTCAGGGTTACTTAACTCTTCTAATGTTGAGTTTTCATTATCCTTTTGTAATCCTTCTACATTAGAAAATTTATCCCCATTTGAAATTTCACTTTCTAAACTTTCTAATAAATATTTTTTCAAACTCTTGCTTCCACTAAAAGTGTAGGCTTTTACCTCTTTCCCTCCATTTGATGCTAATAATGTTATGGACATAATTGCCGTCATAACAATTGACATCACTTTAAAGTTTCTTCTTTTCATTTAATATCCCCCTTCTTATTTCAATAAAATTACTTTTATTACATTTATTGTATAACTGTTATTTACTTTCATCAATGTTTTATTCATTTTTTCTTAATATTTTTACATTTATTTGTATAAACTTTATTTTTTTATAAACGTTTACTAAAATTCTCGCTATCTATTTTAATTTTCTAAATATAAAATTAAAACAAAAAAGAATGCCAATAAGAAATTAATCTTATTGACATTCAATTGCTAAATATAAATTAATAAATTAGCTTACTTTTTTCTTTCTGAATGTAAAATACACTCCTCCAGCAACTAATACTAATGCAATAATTATATAGTAAATGGTATTAGTTCCTCCTGTTTGAGGTATAACTCCTGGTTTACTATTATTACTATTATTATTGTTGCTACTGCTATTATTGTTGCTACTGTTATTGTTGTTATTATTTCCATCTCCAGGTTTTGTATCAGTTCCAGGTTTATTAGAATCATCATCCTCACCCGGTTCTTCTACTTCTCCATCCTTTGCTACAGTTACTTTTATTTCTTTTGATGCTTCTTTTCCGTTATCATCAACAACTTTATATACTACTTTATATTCTCCTTCTTTAGAAGTGTCTACAGTATTTTCTACAACCTCTATCTTTTCAGTAATATCATTACCTGAAGCATCAATTGCTGTTACACCATCTAACGGATTAAATACATCACCTAACTTAATAGTCTTATCCTCTGCATTAATTACTGGACCTGGAATTTCTTCTCCTTCTCCTAATCTAGTAATTTCTAAATTTAAATCCTTAGTTGCAAATCCAATAGCTTCTTCATTATTGTTAAAGATATCAGGATTATTTTTATTTTCTTCTGTTGGCTCAATATGAATTGCTATATCATTTTTACCAACATTTAATTTTACTTCATGTGCAAAATTACCATTTTCATCAACAACAACAGGCTCTCCATTTATTGTTAAGTTAGGATCTAACATTGAGTTACCTCTAACAGTAATTGTTTCATTTTTTGTATAGCTTCCTGTTGAAGGATCTAAAACTACTACAGGCATATCTTTCCATCTTACAACTTCATTTACAACTACCATTTTTCCATCGCCTTGATTTACAACAACAACTTTTTCATTTCCACCTTCACCAGTTGTACATCCATACTTACTTTGATTTGCAGCTTTAGGATTAGAATAGTTCATTAAAGCCTCTTGATCCCAACTACCACCTTTAACATACTTATACTCAATAGTTTCACCTTCTAAAACAGATATAGTATAAGTCCAGTCAGTTGTTACAGCTCCATTTCTACTCATTTCCCAAGCACCTACATCCCATCCATTCATTGCACCTGGCATAGTTATAGTTGCATCTAGCGGTGTATATGAAGGTGCTTTAAGCTTGAATGTTACTTCAACCATTACTAAATCTGGAGTTACTGAAACACTATTTGATTTAACAGCATTTCCTCCATTTGTATAAGCAATTACTTCATATTCATACTCTGTTTTATTTCTTACATCTGTGTCTTTATAAGAAACAATAGAACCATCTTGAATTCTTGCAATTACAACTCCATCTCTTACAATTTCATATAAAGCAATATTATTTTCTCCAACAACAGTCCAATTTAAATTTACTTCTCCTGATTGTTCTTCTGGAGTTTCAAGTTTAATTGCTTCTGCTGGTATTCCATCATTAACTACTGCTAACTCAAAAGTCTTTATTTCTGTTGATTTTATTGAATCTACATCATTAAATCCATAAGTTCCTTTTGTAGTAAATTCAAATTTATATTCATATTTTCCTGCTTTATTTGCTATAAATGAAGCAGTAAATAAGTCATTATCTCCAGATTCTCCAGCATAACTTCCCTTTACTATAGTAAAGTCCTTATCTCCTGGATATTTAACTAGTAATCTTCCAACTAAACCTATTGAAACACCTTCTGCATTAGATATATTTTCAATATATACTTCAGCATTAACATTTATAGCTGTTGATATATCAACATTTTCTGCTTCTACATCACTAAGATTTCCAAGCCATGTAATTTCTGAATGAGGAGTTAATTCATCACTCCAAGTTAAAGGAGATTCATTTCCATCTTTATCTATTACACTTACTGCAAAGTATAATCTATTACCATTTGTTAATCCATCAACTGTAAGTTCAGTATTTTCTACTGTCTTAACTTCTGTTTGTAGACTTCCTTTGAAGCTTGAAGAATAAACTTTATATTCCTTTGCTCCCTTTACAGAATCCCACTTTAAAGTTACTTCCCCATTTCCTTCTGTACCTGTAACCTTTTTAACTGCTTCTGGTAACTTTATAACATTAGTACTTGTCATCATTCTTCCAGTCATTGCAGGAATGGTAATTTCTACCTTTCCATCTTTAACTGTTACATTATAAGAAGAATCTAATCCATCAACAAAATTCGTACCATTTCCAGTAAATTCTTTTAAATCAACAGTTACTTTTGCATCAGTATTTGTAGGGTTAATTGCTACTATTGCATGATCATCTTCATAGCTTCTTCCATAAACATATACACCCTCAGAACCAGTATATAAAGTTGTTAAATCTCCATGAGAGAATAAATCCTTATTCTCTTGTCTAATTGTTCCTATAGCTTCATAAAAACTAATTAATGAAGTATCTTCATTACCCCATGGATAACTTCTTCTACAATCTGGGTCCTTAGATCCTGTAACCCCTGCTTCATCACCATAGTAAATAGTAGGTGCTCCAGCATATCCAAATTCAAATAAAGCTGCAAGCTTTAATCTTTGCTTTCCTAAATCTTCATCGTAATTTCCAAATTCAGCTCTTTCAGAAGAATCGCTTCCTCCACCTAATATATATATAGCTCTTGCAACATCATGAGAACCCATTAAATTCATCAATGCATAGAAAGCCTCTTCTGGATAATCTTCATAAACAGCCATTAAAGTATCATTTAATCTTGTTGCATTACCATTCTTTAGATAATCAATTAATGCAGCTCTTATTCTATAGTTCATTACTGAATCATATTGATCTCCAACAAAGTATTTTGAAGCATCATCCCAAATTTCACCTAAAATAAGTGTATCTTCATTATGAGCTTTCATTTCTTCTCTAAAGTCATTCCAGAATACAGTATCAACTTCATTGGCAACATCTAGTCTCCAACCATCTGCTCCCCAGTCAATCCATTGTTTAGCTACTGAGTCTTCATCTTTATAAATATAATCAACTAATTCTTTATTGTTCCATTCACTAGCTTTATCAACAAATTCATCATTTTCACTTGCTAATCCTAATGCAATAGCTTCATCTTTAGTTAATGATTTAAATTCTGGTAATGAATCATATCCCCACCAGCCTTGATAATCATATCTTTCATTAGTTGTTCCAACATCAACCTTAGTATTCTTGATATTAAACCATAAATGCCACTTTTCTTCACTGAATGTTTGTCCTGATTTAACAAAGTAATCATCAGCTTTAGTCATAGCTGCTTCTTCTGATATTCCTTCGTTATTCATTGTATCATATACATACTCCCAATATTCATAAGCACCAACAGTATCATATTTACCATATCTATCAAAGTAAATTGAATCATCACCTACATGATTAAATACACCATCAACAATTAGATGCATTCCTCTATTTTTAAGCTCTGCAGTAAATTCTTTAAAATCTTCTTCTGTTCCAAACATTGGATCTAATGATTTATAATCAGTAGCATCATACTTATGATTTGAAGATGCCATAGATATAGGATTTAAATATAAAGTATTTACTCCTAAACTTTGTAAGTAATCTAGTTTTTCTTGAATACCTTTTATATCTCCACCGAAGAAATCATTTGACCATATTCCATCTCCAGAATAGGCACCATCAATATCATCCATATTATTTTCGCCTAATCTAGGATTATCAGGAAGTGAATCCCATGAATCTGGCACTTCAATTGGTTCTTCACCTCTTGCATTTGTTTTTGCATCATCATTAGAAGTATCCCCATTGTTAAATCTATCTGGGAATATTTGATATACAACAGCTTCTTTCATCCAATCAGGAGTTGTATAGTCTTTATCGTAAACTGTTAATTGGAAAAATAGTCCGTTTTTATCTCCAACAGTTCCTGTTTTTCCTTCATTACCATCTTCACCATAGTATTTTACTGTATCTCCATCACCAACAATAAATTTATATCCATAAACACCAATTTCATCTGGAGTAAATGTTGCTTCCCATATATCAACTTCTTCTTCATCTACAGTTATAGTTGACACCTTTTCCATATTGTAAAGGTCTGATCTATTAGTACTTGTATTTCTAACTAATACTCTAGCATATTGTAAATCACCTTTTTGAGCATGCATTCTAACAGTTACATCAGTTCCTTCTGCAACTGCGCCAAATGGATATTTATAAAGACTATCCCAAGTATTATGATAAAGCATATCACCATTTACTTGTCCATCTAAATCAGTTATTTCTTTTGATACTAAAGCTGAATGATAACCAAATGCTTCTTTACCTTGTGATAAATATATATCTAATGTTCCATCACTAGATACATGTCTTAAATCAATAAATCTATTGCTATCTACATCTTTCTCAGCCCATTCATTATCGCCTTCAGTTCTTTTAACAATAAACCCTAATTTAGTATCATTAACTAAATTTTCATAAGTTCTAGTTGCTACTTTACCATAGCTATCTTCTGAAGTAAATTCTAATGTTTCTCCATCTACTCCATCTAACCATGTCCATAAATTCCAGTTATCATAGTCTTTTTGACTTCTTTTATAATGAATATTTACAGTAATATTTTCATATTCCTTTATAAAAGCTCTTTGTTCAACACTCTTTGGATTTTCATTTTCACCATAAGTTACAACAATTTCATTATTGTCATTAGTCAACTCTGAAATTTCATATTTTAAATCTCCAGTAGCTTTATTATCCCAACCTTGTCCTTCTTTAACTATAATACCTAGTTCACCTTCTGTTACATTAGCTGGTAATTCTAATAAAGTATATGCACCTTCTTTATCTACATAATCAAACTCAACAAACTTTCCATTTTCACCAGGGTACCATGTCCAAAATCCCCAGTTATCGTATTTAGTTTCGCCTTCTTTTATAAATCTTACTTTTACTACCTTTTTATCTTGTTCATTAGGTACATCAACATCTGAATCCTCTCCTACTGTAAGTAATGCATTAGAAGCAAAATTACCATCCTCTGAATGTTTAGGATTTAAAGGATCCCCTTGCCAATCTCCCAACTCTTGATCTTCTGTATCTTGTGACCATGTTACTATTCCATATTCATAATTACCTGGTTCTATATCCATAGTTACAGACCAAATATTAGAGCTACTTTCATTAGTCATCTCATGTAAAACTCCCCAGTTTTCATCGAAAGAACCCTTAACAGCTACTCTAGTTTCTGTTCCATTACCTAAGTAATATAATGTAACACTCCCATTGCTAACTTGTGGATTAACCACTACAGCTGGATTACCATCTTTTTTATATGAGTTTAACGGATCACCTTGCCAATCTCCCCATTCTTGATCTTTTGTATCTGGTGACCATGTTACTATTCCATATTGACTTATTCCTGATATTCCTTCAACATCAAGTGTCCAAATATCATTCTCCCCTTTTGTCATATCAATTGTATTCCAACTACTAAATTCTCCCTTTACTTTTACAGCCTCTTCTGTACCATCGCCTTGATAATTAAATGTAACTGTTCCGTCACTATTAATTACAGGACTTTTTAATATGGTTTCTGCTAAGGCATCAGTAAAACCATTAGGAAACGGTACCAAACTTAAGCAAAAAAAGACCAAAGTCATAATTGATATTTGCCATTTGTACTTTAAAGCTCCACTTTTCTTCATAAAAATCTCCTCCCTATTTTTAAATTTAAAAATAGTTTAATATGATATACGAATTTCAGAAATCGTTACCATCAAAGTTGTAATTATTCTATTTTTAAATTTACCTTACATTAATATTGTAAATCATCTCTTAATTTTTTTCCATATTTTTTATATTTTTGTAATTTACTACAAAGATATCCTTTACATATTTACTTTTCTTTATATTTTAGATATAATAATATGTTAAAGATATATAGGGAGTCATATTAATTTAATTATAACTCCCTATAACTTTTAGTCTCTTCCTAGATTAATACCTAGCATACCTGAAAGAATACCTACCAATACACAAAGTGAAAATTTCATTAAATCATATAAACCTAAAGTAGCTTCAGCTCCGAATAAAACTCCTATGGCATATAATGCTATGTAAAATAATACACCAACTGAAAGACCTACTAACCATCCCTTATGCCCATATAGTTTAGCTGCTAATATTGTTCCAAATATTAAACTTATACTTGTTATTCCTACATTAATAGCACTGTCTATACCCGGACTAATTTCTACAAAACTCATAACTAATGAAAAAATAGCAGTTAATATAGTCACTATTGCAACAGCTCCAACAACTCCCTTTAGGACATTTCCAAAATAATCTTTCCACTCCATAAAAACACCCCCTTTTAGTTCATTCTATGAACTAAAAGGGGGTAATATTCTTTATTATGCAACGTCTTTATTTAATTTTTGAGCTATAGAATTTTTTGTTACTCTAAATCTTACTCTATCTGGACCTGATTGGATAACCATTTGATCTTCATCAATTGTTATGATTTTTCCAATTATTCCACCTCTAGTTAAAACTTCATCATTTACTTTTAAAGCTGATAACATTTCATTATACTTCTTAGTTCTTTTCTTCTCTGGAAGTATTAATAAGAAATACATGATTGCAAACATTGCAACTAAAGGTAATAATGTGGCTAATAATTGTGCCATTAGAATCCCTTCCCTTCACATTTATAATAAAAACAATACATTGTAATATTTACTATGTATTAAATAATATACTTTATTTAAATTTATATGTCAATTCTATGAACACTTTATATTCCAAACTTTAATAAATTATTCATAAAGCTATTATTTAAATTTATTTTTTTATATTCCACTCTCTAAGTTTTTGCTCTTTAAATTCACTATACTTTCCATTATCAATAGCATCTCTAATATCAGCCATTAATTTATTATAGAAGTAAAGATTATGTAAAACACAAAGTCTTAATGCAAGCATTTCTTTAGCCTTAAATAAATGTCTTATATAACTTCTTGTGTAGTTTTTACATGCAGGACATTGACACCCCTCATCTATTGGTCTTTCATCTAATTCAAACTTAGCATTCATTAAGTTTATTTTACCTTGCCCTGTAAATACATGACCATGTCTACCATTTCTAGCTGGAAGAACGCAGTCAAAGAAGTCAACACCTCTATCTACAGCTTCTAGTATATTTTCTGGAGTACCAACTCCCATTAAGTATATTGGTTTATCTTCTGGTAAATGTGGAACTACTGCATCAATAATTCTATACATTTCTTCATGAGTTTCACCAACTGCTAAACCACCAATTGCATAACCATCCATATCTAGTTTTGCTAAGTGCTTAGCATGCTCTATTCTTATGTCTTCATAACAACCACCTTGGTTAATACCAAAAAGCATTTGTTCCTTATTTATTGTATCAGGTAATGAATTTAATCTATTCATTTCAGCTATACATCTATCTAACCATCTATTTGTTCTTGCAACTGAATTTATTACATATTCTCTAGTTGATGGGTTTGGTATACATTCATCAAAAGCCATAGCTATTGTTGATGCTAAATTACTTTGAATTTGCATTGATTCTTCTGGTCCCATGAATATCTTTTTACCATCTATATGTGAATTAAAGTAAACTCCCTCTTCTTTAATCTTTCTCATTGATGATAATGAGAATACTTGGAATCCACCTGAGTCAGTTAATATAGGTCTATCCCAATTCATAAACTTATGTAATCCACCCATTTTAGCAACTACTTTATCAGATGGTCTTAAATGTAAGTGATATGTATTTGAAAGTTCAACTTGACATCCTATTTCTTTTAAGTCCATAGAAGAAACTCCACCTTTAATTGCAGCTAAAGTTCCAACATTCATAAATACTGGTGTTTCTATTGTTCCATGAGGTGTTTCAAATCTTCCTCTTCTTGCTTTACCATCTTTTTTTAACAGTGTATATCTTTTACTCAAAACTTCACGTCCTTTTAACTTATGTTTTTATTATTTTATTATCATTGAATCTCCAAAAGAGAAGAATCTATATCTTTCTTTTACAGCTTCATTATAAGCATTCATTACCTTTTCTTTTCCAGCTAAAGCTGAAACTAACATTATTAATGTTGATTCAGGTAAGTGGAAATTAGTAATAAGATTGTCTACTACTTTAAACTTATATCCTGGATAAATGAATATATTAGTCCATCCACTTTGAGCTTTAACAAACCCATTTTCATCTCCAATAGTTTCTAATGTTCTAGTAGAAGTTGTTCCTACTGAAATAATCTTATTGCCACGTTTTTTAGTCTCATTAATTATATTTGCATTTTCTTCATCTAATTGATAAAACTCTGAATGCATAACATGCTCATTTACATCATCAACTTTAACTGGTCTAAATGTACCTAGCCCTACATGTAACGTTACATATGCAATATTTACACCTTTTTCTTTTACTTTTTCTAAAAGCTCCTTAGTAAAATGTAGTCCTGCTGTTGGTGCTGCTGCTGATCCTTGTTCTTTAGAATAAACTGTTTGATATCTTTCCCTATCATCAAGTCTTTCTGTTATGTAAGGTGGTAATGGCATTTCTCCTAATTCATCTAAAACTTGTTCAAATATCCCATCATAAGAAAATTCAATTATTCTATTTCCTTCTTCTACAATATCTACAACTTTACACTTTAATTTCCCACTACCAAATGTAAATTCAGTTCCTATCTTAGCTCTTTTACCTGGTTTCGCTAAACATTCCCATTTATCGCCTTCAATTCTTTTTAAAAGTAAAAATTCAATTTTACCTCCACTTTCTACTTTTTCTCCTATAAGTCTTGCAGGCATTACTCTAGTATTATTTAAAACTAAAGTATCTCCTTCATTTAAATAATCTAAAACATCATAAAAATGCTTATGTTCTATTTCTCCAGTAGCCTTATCTAATACCATTAATCTTGAATAATCTCTTTTTTCTAATGGATGTTGAGCTATAAGCTCTTCTGGTAAGTAAAAATCAAAATCACTTGTTTTCATTATATATCTCCTAACTTTCAAAAAAACTAGTTTGTCTTTTTGTAACTTTTTTACCTCTTGATCTTCCTAAATGACTATATGCTTTATCTGTTGCTGTTCTTCCTCTAGCAGTTCTAACTATAAATCCCTTTTGAAGAAGATAAGGTTCATAAACATCTTCTATAGTTCCAAGTTCTTCACCTATAAAATAAGATAATGTTTCTATTCCTACAGGTCCCCCATTAAAATTATCAATAATAGCTTCTAATATCTTATTATCAACTCTATCAAAACCTTGAGCATCTACCTCTAAAAGTTCAAGAGCTGCTTTTGCTTCTTTATAACTAATTAAACAATCAGAGTAAACTTCAGCATAATCTCTAACTCTTTTTAATAATCTATTTGCAATTCTTGGTGTTCCTCTAGAACGTCTAGCTATTTCATATGCACCTTCTTCAGTTATATTACAACCTAATACAAAGGCAGAACGAACAATTATTTCCTTTAACTGTTCTTCTGTATAATATACCATATCACAAAGAACTCCGAATCTATCTCTTAATGGAGAAGTTAACATCCCTATTCTAGTTGTTGCTCCAATTAAAGTAAAATGCGGTAAATCCAATCTAATTGATTTAGCTGCAGCTCCTTTTCCTATAACTATATCTAAAGCATAATCTTCCATTGCTGGATAAAGTATTTCTTCAACGCTTCTATTTAATCTATGTATTTCATCGATAAATAAAACATCATTATCTTTTAATGTTGTTAGTATAGCCGCTAAATCTCCTGCTCTCTCAATTGCTGGCCCTGAAGTTATTTTTAAATCTCCACCCATTTCTTTCGCTATAATATTAGCTAATGTTGTTTTACCTAATCCTGGTGGTCCATACAATAATACATGGTCTAATGCTTCATTTCTTCTTTTAGCTGCTGTAATAAAAATATTAAGTCTTTCTTTTACTTTATCTTGCCCTATATACTCATTAATTTTCTGAGGTCTTAAACTTAACTCACTGTTTCCATCTTCCAGAATCTCATCTGGAGTGATAATTCTCTCCAAATCTATCACCTCTATCCCATTAATACTCTTAAACATTCCTTAATAATATTTTCTACAGATTCTTGTCTATTTACTTTCTTTAGTGCATTTTCAGCTTCTTTTTCTGAATATCCAAGAGCTAATAATGCTCCAAGAGCTTCACCTATTGCATTACTATTACTTGGTGCAATATCCTCAAACCCTTGTTGAATATCAACACCTTCAGAAACTTCATCTGTTTTAATCTTATCTTTAAGTTCTAATATTATTCTTCCTGCAGTTTTCTTCCCAATTCCAGGCGCTCTGCATAAATGCTTGTCATCTTCCATAATTATTGCATATTTTAAATTGTTTATTCTGCTTATTGAAAGTAAAGATAAAGCAGCTTTTGCTCCTACTCCACTTATTGAAATAAGTAACTTAAACATTTCTAACTCTTCTCTATCTTTAAATCCATATAATCCTATAAAGTCTTCTCTTACTATTTGTTCTAAATATAATTGAACCTCTTCAGATACCTTAGGCATTTCTGCCATAGTTGCTCCTGATGTAAAAATCTTATATCCAATACCATTATTCTCTATGATAACATAATCCTTATTAATCCCAATATATTTTCCCTTAATATATTCGTACATGGCCATCCCCCTTAATCTAATTAAAAATTAGATTATTTTTGTTCCTTATAATTAAGTTTCTAAAATTTAAATTTGTATATTGACTCTATTACTTCTTTAGTCTACATTATACTTTACCATTTTACTTTAATTTTTTCAATAATAAAGAGTTACACTATTTATATAATATATAGCATAACTCCCTTTTGCTTTTACTTTATTATTGACCTGTTATTGGATCTCCATACGGTTCCATAATATCAATAGAATCTGTATTGGTAAATATATTATCTATTGCATAATCAAATGTATTTATTTCAGAAGGGTTAAATAATAATTTAGAAATTAACTCTTCCTTTTCATCTTGAAAAATAACTTCATCTTGTATTTTTTCTATTATTTCTCGCGTATTGTATAATCTACATTCTCCTTCTTCTACTCCAATTTTATAGCAAATTACATTAGCGATATCATCAAAATCTTCTGTTAAATCCTCATATGCTCCAACTACATCATTGTTTCTTGTCCTAAAATAATAGTAGTTATTAATATATGCTTTAGCTGTTTCTTCATCATGAAACCCTCTGATATTTCCACTAGGCATAACTAATAAATATTCAAAGCTTGGCATAATACTCATATCTTCGCCTCCTTAGTTGCTTACAATAATATTTTCTCCTCTTATCTACAATGTTATACAAGCATCTATTTTCCTATAATGAAAGAGATTATAAATAAGAACCAAATTCTATTTATAATCTCTTCATGTAAAAATATATATAATTTAAGGGTATATTAAAAATCACTTTTAAAAAGTGATTATATGGGATAAGCATTATGAAATGTATGCAGTTAGCTTTTCTATTGCTTCATCTTTTGTATCATAACAATGTTTTAAATTTTTAATATCTTCCAAATCCTCACCTTGTAAGAAATCTATAGATCTACTATCTCTATATACATCATCTTCATTTTCAATTGTTAAATTTCCTTCACTATCAGTTTTATAAATTGCAAAGTATCCATCTTTCTCACCTATATAATATTTATTAGGTTGTAATACATTTGTAGTTCCATCTTTACTAAAAACTACTTTTTCATCTTGTAATTCTTCTAAATTATATCCATTAGCTTCAAAAAAGTTTACAATAAATTGTTGACTAATATCACTTGATATAAAGTTTTCTTTTTTAAACTCCAAAATACTTTGTTCTTTTTCAATAACACCTTCATTCATTAAAATCAAAATCATATCATCATCTAAAGCCTTAGTATTATTGTATACTGTTTTATCTTCCTCTGTAGTATTTTTTGCATATTTAGGATTAGTCAATCTATTTGTTATAAAATAGCTTCCAAAAAAGCTTATTACAAGAGCAAATACAATCATTCCAGAAATTATTGCTAATTTCTTATTTGTATATTTATTTTCATTATTTATTTGTTTTTTATCATTATTTTTAAATATATTTTTCATGAACATCACTCCTCAGTTGTAATTCTTGACAACTTTACAAATGATATTCATAAAATTAAAAATTTTTCTTAAAAAATAAAAGCTCAAAAATGAGCTTTTACCATTCAATCATCAATATACTAAAATCTTCTTTTTTAAGAGAAATTCTATATCCTTCTAATAATAACCAACTTACTAACTGTCTTTGAATTTCTTCACTTTCATCATCCATGGCAAGGATTGCACTAATTTTATTTACTCCCATACTTTTTCCCATATCAATATTTTCTTGTATCTTATTTTTATGATTTTCAAATTTACTTTTTAAATCTTCATTTAAAAATTCCACATAAACTCCCCCTTATTACAATTAAAAAATTCTTATATCTAAATATTTGATTATTTTATCCCATCTATGTATATTAACTTTTAATCATAGTATAATAATTCTCTTACTATACTATGATTAAAATCAATAATTAACCACTAAAAATTTTTATTTTTAATTAAAATCATTTTTGCTTGATTTATAATACAATATTCAGTATAATTTATCTTTGTAATATAGACAGTTCGGGAACCTCCTGTCTCAAAACAAAACTAGGTAAAAGTTTATACTTAAAATAATAGATAAGAATTAGTAATTAATTTAGTAAATTTACTTTAACAATTGTTTAAATAATTTTTTATAAAAGACTACTAACTTCTAACTATTATAAGCCTTAGGTTCCTAATAATTTTTATTAGGAGGTTTTTCAAAATGAAAAATGATTTAACTAAAAGACTGACTAGAACGGCAATTATTGCAGCAATCTATGCAGTTATAACAGTTGCTATTGCACCTTTATCTTACATGGGAGTTCAATTTAGAATTTCTGAAATTTTAGTTTTATTAGCTGTATTTGATCCATTATATATAGGTGGATTAACACTTGGATGTCTAATTGCTAATCTATTAGGCCCTAATGGTCCTATGGATGTGTTATTTGGAACACTAGCTACATTTATTAGTGTATATGCTATTTATTTAACTGGTAAGATAATAAAGAATTATAAGGCTAAGCTTTTTATAGCATCTATTTGGCCAACAATATTCAACGGACTTATAGTTGGTTGGATGTTAAATAAGCTATATGGTTTACCATTAATTCTATCTATGGGACAAGTTGCACTAGGAGAGTTAGTTATAATCACATGCATTGGAGTACCTTTATTCCTAGTAGCTGGATCTAGGTTCAAAAATGTAATGACATTTAAATAGTTATTTAGGACGACATTCAGTTGTCCTTTTTTTTATGCAAACTAACTATATATACTATAAGTAATTTATGCTCATCTAAAATTTCACTTTTAAACACTATATATAATACTAATGATATACAACTATACTTAACAATAGTATTCTACATAAATTCGGGAAATAAGAATAAAAATAAGTTAAAATAAATATTTTAAAAATAAAAAAAGAACAAGCTATCTATGAATTACCTTCTGTAAAATATACAGTAGACACTTCACTATTTAAATCTAGCTTGTTCCTTTCCTAGTTGTCTATTCAGCTGACTCCATATCTAAAACTATTTCATTATTATAAACTTCTTCATCTAACATACCTTCTGACTTTGCAACTACAACACTTGTTGCTGCGTCTCCAACTACATTTAGAGAAGTTACTAACATTTCTATTGGTCTGTTTATTGCAAGTATTAATGAATAAGCAAGTATGGCTGCATCATTATTATATCCCATTCCTGTTAATACAGTGAATAGTATTATTGCTCCTGCACCTGGAGCTGCTGGTGTACCAACAGATGATATTAAAGCTAATAGAGCTATAACTACTATGTTTCCTATAGTTACGTCATATCCTGCACTTGTAGCTATGAATATAGCTGCTATAACTTGCATTATTGCTGTACCATTCATATTTATAGTCATTCCAAGAGGTAATATAAATGATGCAATATCTTCACTAACACCTAACTCTTCAGTTGTAGTTTTTGTATTTAAAGGTAATGTTGCTGCTGAAGATGAAGTTGAAAATCCAAATAAAGCAACTTTTCCTATCTTTTTTACAAATTTAATTGGATTAAGTCTAGCTCCAATTCCTATAAATAATGCATATCCAAATACTAAGAATAATAACAGTGTAAACACTGTAGTAATTACATATACAAGTGCTGGTTTTAAATTATCTACACCATATATTGCAAATGTTCTTGTAATTAGTACAAATATTGCTGCAGGCCCAAACTTTGTTATTATAAAACTTAAAAATACTGTTATAATTGAATTTATTTCTTCCAATAAAGTTTTTAATGCCTTTATCTTTTCTCCTAAAGTGTTTATACAAAGTCCTAATACTACTGCTACAAAAACTACTGCAAGAATACTTCCATTTGTAGAAAATGCCGCTGTTATGTTATTTGGTATCGCTTGTACTATTATTAATAATGGATTTGTAGAACTTGCTACACCTGCTTGTGCTGTAACATTTTCCACATTTGCTGTAAATAAGCCTAAATTTTTAATTATAAATCCAACTGCTCCGGCTAATGCTAATGCTAAAACTGATGTTGCTAAGAATCCTAATATTGTCTTATATGAAATACGTCCAAGTTTTTTAGTATCACTTATTTTACACATAGCTAAAGCTATTGATGTAAATACCATTGGTACTATTACTAACTGAAGTGCATTTACAAATAGTTGACCTAATATATAAAAGATTCCTATAGCATTTGTTGCTCCCTCTTTTGAAATATCTTGGAATAATATATTGTTAATACTTGTCCATATATGTGCATTTCCGTTAGCATTTAGACTTTCTCTAAGTATTATACACCCTACTCCTGCTATTAATCCTAAAATAAGAGCTACCGCCATTTTTATGGCTAATTTGTTGCTGTTGTTAATTTTACTTGTTTTCATTTGTTTCAGTCTCCTTACTAGTTTATTCCCTAATTCAAATAACTAAATAAGGCATAATACACTTTTCTGACTTATATAAAAAAGCCTTCCTTAAAAAGGAAGGCTAATATAATTCAAAATCATTTATCTTTATTAATAACTATATTTCTATTAAAAAGATAATTTTTTAAGCATACTATAACTTCCTTATTGATTTCTCGAATCAATTTAAAGGGATTTTTTCTTTATGCTATCATTGAATTTTAAATTTGTCAACATTTATACTATTTAAATTTATACAACATTTTCTTTTTTCTTAAGAAGTACAACTCCAATTATAGTTATAACCAATGCTATAAATACAACTTGGGCAGAAGAAACTGGTGCCCCAGTTTGAGGTAATTTATCATTGCTTCCAATACTATTATTTCCTGTATTATTTTCACTTCCAGAATTTTCACTTCCAGAATTTCCACTTTCACCTGGATTTACTTCTGGCTTTGTTTCTGGAGTTTCTTCAGGCTTATTATCAACTGAAGTATCTTCTTTTAATGCATTTATTGATTGGATAACTTCTGTTAATGTATTATCTACATTAAATGTAATATAAAGATCTTCTACTGATTTACCAAGTAATGAAATCTTTATTTTAAATACTGTATACTCATCATTTTCTTCAGTTTCAATTTCTAAATTACCTAATTGTTTTAAGTTATTTAAGAAAGCTTTTACTTTATTAATTTCAACATCATTAATTTTCATTTCTAATGGATTTTCATAACTTCCATTACCATTTATTAATGTAACTATAGATGTATCTATAATTCCTGCCATAGCTTCTGGAATAACTGCTGTATCTTCACCATCTATTAACAAATTATAATTTAACTTATCAATACCATTTTTCCATTGGTCAATAACAACGTCTCTCATTTCTCCAATAATAACAGGCTCAATATGTCCATCAAAGTTATAACTATCTCCACCAGTCATTAAGAAATCAATACTTGTTAAAGTATAATACTCATCTTCTTCAACTTTAGTTCCATCTGATAATCTCATTGAAGTTATTTCATCAGTTGCTGAATCATACCATACTGTTAAACCAGAATATTGTCCCCATCCAAAACCATCTGGATTGATTCCATGCTGAATTAATTCTTTTAATTTAGCTCCTGTTACTTTCATAGTAACTACATTATTATCAAATGGTAATATTGTATACATATCCCCAAGTGTTAGAGTTCCTTTTGTTAAAGGTGCTCTAATTCCACCACCATTAGCTATTGCTACTTGTGTTCCACCAGCCTGTCTCATTGCTTCTGCAACAGTTACTCCAAGAGGTGTAACCCCAGCATATCTATCATGATCTAAATCAAAGTTTAATTCTGCTACTTCAGTTAATAATGTTGGTGCTAACTCTTCATTATACTTATCCATACTTTGTGCAACATTTTCATCCACTGGAAATTCATTCGTTGTACTTTCTACATAAAATTGTCTAGTATTAGCATCTACATTTAAAATTTCTTCATTTTCATCAAGAGTAAATGTAATTATTGATAATCCTCTACCATTGTATCCAGCTTGAACAACAGGTACATCTTTTCCAGTCTTGTTGTTTTGTACAAATCCATCAACAAATTTATGATTATGTGCAGCAATTACTGCATCAACATCAGCTGCATTTGCTGCTATTTCTGCAGCTTCACCAGTTATTGTTCCATCACTGTTTTCTTCTGCTGGTGAATGTGTTAATGCAACTACTATATCTGCACCTTCTGCTCTAACAATTTCTGAATACTTATCAATTGTTTCAACTATATCTAAGAATTTTAAGCCAACAACATTTTCAGCTTTTGTACTTGTTAATGTTTCTGGTGTTGCAATACCTATAAATGCAATATCGATACCATCAACAGTAGTCATTACGTAAGGTTCTGCATATTCTGGTGCTTCTCCAGTAGCTTCATCAATTAAATTTGCTGCTACAAACTTGAAACCTACTTCATCTGCCCATGGCTTTATTTTATCTGATCCCCAATCATATTCATGATTACCTATAGCTGATGCTACTATTCCAATTTCCTTAAGCATTTCACTAACAGGTGCTCCCTCTAATATATTAGAAATTGCTGTTCCTTGATATATATCACCACCTGAAACTGTTGCTACCCCATATGTATCACTAGCTTCGTCTTTCTTTTGATATTCTTTTATAATACCTGTTAATTTTGCAGCCCCAATATTTTTTCCACTTTCTAATACATTTCCATGGAAATCATTAAAACTTAATATTTCTATAACTTTATTTGAAGATTTATCATCACTCTTTTCATCTTCATTTAAAGTTATACTTTCAATATTATGTACTGCTTCAACATTAATCTCATCTGCTTTAACTGATTTTACTGGTGTTATTAATCCAGCACTAATTGTAAATGCAGTTATAAGCGCTAGTAACTTAGTTTTATTCTTTAACATTTTTATCCCCCTTAACATATCTAAGATGAATAGCCCTACACCTTTTACTACATTAATAATAATATATTATCCGAATATTTTTTTCAATACTTTTTTTATTGTTCGTATAAATTTGTTAATTTTTTTATATGTTTTATAATATTACTAACTCTAAAGAAATTTAACAGAGTAATTATCTTTAACAATAATCATTATTTTTTATTTTTGTTATAATATTCAATTAACTCTGGAGTTTTAGACCAATATTTGATTCCCCAATTTTCAAAATTCCATTCTTCCATATAGTTATTACATTCATAATCTATATACCAAAGTAATTCATTGCTTACAATAAAATTAGTTGGAAAATAATCAATATTAATATTTAATGGGTATAATATTTTACACATATTTTTAATTTGTTTAATGTAACTTGGAGTTACTTTATCTTCTAATGCTAATTCATATATAGTGTATCCATTTATAAACTCTTTTAGAATTCTTTCATTTTTTATATCTATATCTAACATTTTAGGCATTCTAATACCAGTAGAATATAGCTTGTTATAATCTGATAGTTCCGATTGTATTTTATTCCCAAATTGATAATATTCACATGGCTCATGATGAATTTGTTTTACAACATATTCTTCTTTATCATCAGATACTAAATAGGAATATCCACCTTTTCCTTTACCCAATAATTTAATTATTTTAAATTCTTTCTCATTGACTTTTATTGTTTCCATAATATAATTTAACCTCTCATTATTTCTTTTAAATATATTGTAATACTTAATTATGGAAAATATAAATTGTTATTATATCTAAATTTATTAAATTATATGTTTATCAAATTCAGCTCCAGGTGTTCCCTTTATAGCACTACCATGAGAAAACAATTTAGTTAATAATATTGGAAT
>OOCW01000710.1_pt1 | contig 29763 bp, 29 predicted proteins | sample 1671201 | NCBI WGS metagenome assembly OOCW01 (sample SAMN06348132, study PRJEB24527) | human gut metagenome | biome: human gut; feature: ankylosing spondylitis patient; material: feces | host: Homo sapiens | place: China | collected 2015-10
AATGAGTTTGTAAAACCGCACCAAAACAAAGTTTTGGGGGTTATGCAATAAACTAGAATAATATTATAAGGAGGTGTAATACAATGAAAGTGGTAAAAAAAGATGGAAGATTACAAGAATTAGATCAAGATAAAATTGAAGTAAGTATATTAAATTCAACTAGAGATGAAAAGGCATTATTAAATGAGTCTGACGCAAAGATAATAGCAGAAGATGTAGTGAGTTGTATTAAAGAATTTAGAGGAGAAGAATATAATACATCTAGTTATGAAATAACAGGAGTAGTTATAAGTATATTAGCTAGAGATGGATTTGATGATGTAATTAGCTCTTATGTAGGATATAAGAAGTAAAATTATAATTATATTAAGATATAAAAGATTATATTGAAAATATAGTATTCACTAAATCTAAATCAATACTAGTTATAAAATTTATAGATAATACTATGCCGCTATTAGCAAATTATATGTTATAATAAAACAGAATTTTATAGTAAGGAATAGTGGAGGAGTTTATGTATAAATTAATAGCAATTGATATGGATGGAACACTGCTTAAAGAAGATAAAACAGTTTCTGAAAGAACAAAAAATACTATAAAGGCAGCAAAAGAGAAAGGTGTTCAAGTTGTAATTGCAACAGGTAGGCCGATAGATGGAGTAACAAGATATCTAGAAGAATTAGATATGTATGATGAAAATGATTGTGTTTTAACTTATAATGGTGGACTAGTTTTAAAGACTAAAAGTAGAGAAGTAATTTCTAAAATAGCATTAACAGGTGCTGATCTACATTATTTACATAATTTAAGTAAGGAATTAGGTGTAAATATTCATGCATTTTCAGATGTACATGGATTAATAACTCCTAAAAATAGCAAATATACAGAAGTTGAAGCAAATATAAATGGTATAGAAATAAACATAAATGATTATTCAGAAATTGAAGATGATCATTCTATAATTAAAGTTATGATGATTGATGAACCAGAAATATTACAAAAGGCAGTAGATAATTTACCAAAAGAAGTTTATGATAAATATACTGTTGTTAGAAGTACACCATACTTTTTAGAGTTCCTAAATAAAGCTGTAAACAAAGGAACTGGTGTTGAGCTATTAGCACAACATTTAGGTATAAAACAAGAAGAGGTAATGACTTTTGGTGATGCTGGAAATGACCTTGATATGATAGTATATGCTGGTATGGGTGTTGCAATGGAAAATGCATTTGAGGAAGTAAAAAAAGCAGCAAATTATATTACTGATTCAAATGAAAATGATGGAGTTGCAAAAGCTATAGAAAAGTTTGTACTTAACTAATAGAATAAAATTACTGTTATAAAATAAAGTCTGCTTATGGCAGACTTTATTTTATAATTATTAACTTTTAGTATAATTATTTACATACATCTATGAAATTGAAATTCTTAACATCAAATAATCCCTTATCTGTAATTTTGATATCTGGTATTACAGGTAATGATAAAAATGATAAAGTTAAAAATGGATTAAAATTGATATCAGGAGCTATAATTTTCAAAGCATCATGTAATTTATTTAAATCAGAAATAACATCATTAGATTTTCTAGCTGTTATTATTCCACCTATCTCTAAGGATACAGAAGCTAATACTTTACCATCTTTAACAATGATTATTCCTCCGTTTATATTTTTTAACTCTTGTATAGCAAATAGCATATCAGAATCATTAGTACCACAAACAATTAAATTATGAGAATCATGTGCTATAGTTGTGGCAATAGCTCCAGATTTAATATTCAATCCTTTTAAAACACCAAGACCAATATTTCCTGTGTTTTTATGACGTTCTATAACTGCGATTTTTAATAAGTTATCATTTGTTGTTGAACTAACAAATTCATCATTAAAATTTAATTTAGATATATCAAGTCTCAAATGATTACTTTCTAATTTATTTGGTATTAATTCTATAACATTTAATGTTGATTTATTTTTTACATCTATTTTAAGAATATCCTTTGTAAGAGTAGGCAAATTAATAGAGTTTGATAAATTTGGACATAAGTTAGAATATTCTATATCAGTTATAAGAATATTATTAGATACTACTAATTTACCATTTTTATAAACAGAATTAATTTTAAATTCTTCAAGGTTATCAAGAATAATAAAATCAGCAATATATGAAGGAGCTATAGCACCTTTGTTTTTTAAATTATAACATTCAGCAGCATTTAAAGTAGCCATTTGAATTGCAATTTCAGGAGCTAGTCCACCTTCGATACACATTTTAATAGAAGTATCTATACTACCATTTTCAGCTAAATCATCAATATGTTTATCATCTGTACATAAGCAAAGACGTCTACTATTAAATATAGAAGCACCTTTAATTAAATCATTTAAATTTTTGGCAACAGTACCTTCTCTCATTAATACATATATTCCACGTCTAACTCTATCAACTAATTGTTCATAAGTAGCACATTCATGATCAGTTTTTATATTAGCTGTAGAATATACATTCACAGAGTGAGTGTTTAAGCCAGCACCATGACCATCTATAATTGAGTTATTAGAAATTGCATCATAAAGCTTATTTATCATATCATTATTGCAATTTGAAACAGAAGGATAATCCATAACTTCAGCTAGTCCTAAAACTTTAGAATTAGAGTAGAAGTCTTTTAAATCTGAACTATTTAATACTGCACCTGAGTTTTCAAATGGTGTAGATGGAACACAGGATGGAAGCATAAAATAAAAATCAAAAGGTATATTTTGTGCAGAGTCAATCATGAATTTGATTCCAGCTTGTCCTAGGATATTTGCTATTTCATGAGGATCTGCAATTAATGAAGTTACTCCATGTAATAGAGCAGTTTTATAATATTCATTTGGAGTAAGCATAGAAGATTCTATATGAGCATGAGAATCAATTAAGCCTGGGCAAATAAATTTTCCAGTACCATCAATTTCTATATCACCTGAATAATCTCCAAGACCAACGATGAATCCATTTTTTATAGCAACATCGCAAATAAATGAAGAGCATTGAAATACATCAACCACAGAAATGTTTTTTACAACTAAATCACAAGGAATTTCCTTATTAGCTGCTTTAATATTATCAATAAAAATCTTTTTATTCATTTGATTAATCCACCTTTATAAAAATACTACATTAACCTTCGTGGATTTTACTTCATAGTTATATCATTTACGGTGATATAGTAGAGACGCCTAAACCATATTTTTAAGCTTATACGAAGGTTATTTTTATTATTATATGATTATTGATTTTTACTGTCAAAGAAAATTTGTGGAAATTAAAAACCTACAAAGATTAATATTAATAATAAATATTCTAAATTTGTAAAAAATATGATTTAATATTAATGTAAGGAGGGGGAAGGCTATGCCAATAAAAATTCCAAAAGATTTACCTGCATTTAAAGTTTTATCTAATGAAAATATATTTGTAATGAATAATGAAAGGGCAGTAAATCAAGATATAAGGCCGTTAAAAATAGCAATATTAAATTTAATGCCTAAAAAAATTCAAACAGAAAATCAATTACTTAGATATTTGTCTAATACACCACTTCAAGTGGAAATTAGGCTTTTACAAACAGAAAGTTATAAATCTAAACATACATCCCTTGAGCATATGGAAAAATTCTATAGTTATTTTAATGAAATCAAAAATGAAAAATTTGATGGATTAGTAATAACAGGAGCACCAGTTGAGCAATTAGAGTTTGAAGATGTTATATATTGGAATGAGTTAAAAGAAATAATGGAGTGGAGTAAAAGTAATGTATATTCAACCCTTCATATTTGTTGGGGAGCTCAAGCAGGGTTGAATTATCATTATGGAATTCCAAAATATCAATTAGAGAAAAAAATGTTTGGGGTATTTAAACATTTTATAAATGATAGAAATGCAGATCTTACAAGAGGATTAGATGATGTTTTTTATGCACCTCATTCTAGACATACTGAAGTAAGAAGAGAAGATATAGAAAAAATTGAAGAATTAGATATATTATCTGAATCTGAAGAGGCAGGAATATTTATTGTTGCTAATAAAAGTAGAAGACAAATCTTTATATCAGGGCATTTAGAGTATGAAAGAAATACACTTAGGGATGAATATTTTAGAGATGCTAATAAAGGATTAGATATAGAAGTTCCTAAAAATTATTTTCCAAGTGATAACCCTAGCCTAGAACCAATGGTTACATGGAGGGGAAGTGCAAATGTAGTTTTTAGCAATTGGCTTAATTATTGTGTATATCAAAATACTCCATATGATTTAGAAGAATTATAGTTTGAAAAAATAGGTTATTAAATTGATTAATAACAATAAGTTAGAAAATCAATTTGATAACCTTTTTAATTGGAAAAATTTCTATATGTTAAATTTTAAAAAGCATATATTATGTTAAATTTCAAGACCTGTTTTTTAAAATTTAATGTAGTATAATGAAAAATATTGTAATGGAAAATGAATGAAAAATTAAATAAGGATAATATAGGAAATTAAATAAAATATAAAGAAAATTAAAGTGGTTGTAAGAAAAATACAGTAAATTCCTTGAAAACACGTTGAACTATATGTTGTGTTTAAAAGAAAAAGATAGTACAATATGTTGTGTATTTAAGGTTAATGGTATTAATATAAGCACTATTTTTTTATGTAAATTTTCATAAAGTGGATTAGATAAGACAAATTAAAATAAGTATTATTTTAAAGAAAAAGAGTCAAAAAAAGATATATTTGAAAGTTTATTTAACATAATCGACCCTAGAGTATTATGAAAATAAATATCGATTAGTGTATAATTAGCCTTTAAATTAATAACTTATTTTATTTAATAGTGATTATTTAAAATATACTGAAGTTTAGGGAGTGGTATTAATTGAAAGTAATTAAAAGGGACGGAAGTACAGTTGAGTTCGATAAGAGTAAAATAAGAGAAGCTATAACTAAGTCTATGAAAAACGGTAGTGGAATATTTTTAGCTGATATTGCAAGATTAATAGCAAATGATGCTGAAAAGTATTTTAGCAAACAAGATGAGATAGCAACTATTTATAAAATAGAAAGCTATGTGTATGATAGATTAGTTCACTACGGACAAGCTGAAACTGCAAGAGCGTATGAAGGTTACAGAGCTGTACAAGAATTTAAGAGAAATACTAATACTACTGATGATAGTATATTAGAGTTACTAAGCAAGAAGAATGAAGATGTAATGAAGGAAAATTCAAATAAGAATCCTGTGGTATCTGCGACGCAAAGAGATTTAATTGCAGGGGAAGTATCTAAGGATATTGCTAGAAGAAAACTTATTCCAGCGCACATAGTTCAAGCCCATGATGAAGGAGCAATTCATTGGCATGATATGGATTATACTATATCACCGATGTTTAACTGCTGTTTAATAAACTTAGAGGATATGTTTACTAATGGAACAGTAATAAATGAAAAGTTAGTTGAAGAACCTAAGAGTTTTGGAACAGCATGTACAGTAGCAACACAAATAATTGCTCAAGTTTCTTCTAATCAATATGGTGGGCAAAGTATCACTATTAAACATTTAGCTAAGTATTTAAAGGTAACAGAAGATAAAGCATTTAAGCACTATATGGAAATGCTTAATGATGAAGATCTTGCTACTAAGTTAGCTAAAGATATGAAGATGAAGGAACTTAAAGATGGAGTTCAAACTATAAGATATCAATTATCTACGTTACAAACAACAAATGGTCAATTAGGCTGTCTATGTTAGAAATATCATAGATTATAAGGCGGTGAACCTATAAATATAGGGTGTACTATGTATATATATAGTGCTATCGGTGAAAGCTAAGTCTTAGGTGATAGGAATGATTATTAGATAAAGATGATAGAATAATCGAACCGGAAAATGCAGCATATGTTAAGGCAAAGAAAGTTAAAAATATTGATACTGGAGAGATATTTGAAAATGCTACTATTGCAGAGTTTCACTATCAAGGGTATAAGAGTGGAAATCTTTCAAAAGCCTGTACAGGTAAAAATAAAACTTTTGCTGGATTTAGATGGGAATATATATAATCCTAAGATATGTTAATACCGAGCCAAGTTTGAGAAGCAATTCTCTTAAAGGTGTAACGACTAGCTTATACAATCCTTATGGGATTATGAAAAGCGTACTGTATAGGTGAAATTCCTATATGGGAAGTGCCGTCCACCCTAACGAAATAAGACGAGGGTGAAGAGATAGTCTGGAGTATGTGAAAACATACTGGGAGCACGCAAGCTCCATTTAGTACGATTTACCTAGAAATAGAAGAAGGTAATCCATATGAAGAAGAAATGGCAATGATCTGTGAGGAAATGATAAGACAAAGACTTGAAGGAATGAAAAATTACAAAGGTCAAGAAATTGGAGAAGCATTCCCTAAGTTAGTTTACTTACTTGATGAACATAATTGTCTTGAAGGTGGTAAATATGATTATATAACTAAGCTTGCAGCTAAATGTACAGCTAAGAGATTAGTACCAGATTATCAAAGTGCTAAGATAATGAGAGAAAATTATGAAGGGAATACTTTCCCACCAATGGGTTGTAGATCACACTTGTCCCCATGGAAAAATAAGGAAGGAAATTATAAATTTTATGGTAGATTTAATCAAGGAGTTGTATCGTTAAATTTACCACAAATAGCTATAATAGCTGATAAAGATATGGAAATGTTCTGGGAAATGCTAGATCAAAGATTAGAACTTTGTAAAAATGCATTATTAACTAGACATAAAATGTTACTTGGAGTAACTTCAGATTCAAGCCCAATACATTGGCAACATGGAGCTATAGCAAGACTTAAGAAAGGTGAAAAAATAGATGAGTTATTAAAAAATGGATACTCAACTCTTTCACTTGGATATGTTGGTATAGCAGAAATGGTTCAAGCAATGTTAGGAGTAACACATACTTCAGAAGAGGGAGAAAAGTTCGCTTTAGAAGTAATGCAACATATGAGAGATAAATGTGATGAATGGAAGAAGGAAACAGGTCTTGGATTTGGACTGTATGGAACTCCAGCAGAAAGCTTAATTTATAGATTCTGTAGAATAGATAAAGCTAGATTTGGAGAAATTCCAAATGTAACTGATAGATTATATTACACAAATTCATATCATGTACATGTTTGTGAAGAGATTGATGCCTTTAGTAAGCTAAAATTTGAATCACAATTCCATAGCATTAGTAATGGTGGATGTATTTCTTATATTGAAGTACCTGATATGAATAAAAATGTTGAAGCTATTGAAGATATAATTAACTTTATATATCACAACATTCAATATGCTGAAATTAACACTAAATCTGATGTTTGTTATAAGTGTGGATTTAATGGAGAAATGCAATTAGATAAAGAAAGCTTAACTTGGCATTGTCCATCATGTGGAAATGATGATGAAAGTGAATTACAAGTTATGAGAAGAACTTGTGGATATATAGGAAGTTCATATTGGAACAAAGGAAGAACAGCAGAAATTGGAGATAGAGTTCTTCATCTATAAAAAATGAGAGGGAATCCTCTCATTTTTTGTATAATAATTAATGGGAGGTATTTAGTATGAAATATGCTAAGATTAGAAAGTTAGATGTTACAAATGGACCTGGAATACGTACAACACTTTTTGTAAGTGGATGTACACACAACTGTGAGGGATGCTTTAATAAAGAGCAACAAGATTTTAATTATGGAAATGAATTTACAAAAGAAACAGAAGATGAATTTATTGAATTAACTAAGGCTAGACAAATAAGAGGCGTAAATATATTAGGTGGAGAACCTATGCAACAAGTAATGGATGATACATTATTAAATCTTTTAAAAAGAATAAAATTAGAAACTGATAAACCAATATGGTTATGGTCAGGTTATACTTTTGAAGAAATAATTAATAATCCTAAAAGAGCAGAAATATTAAGAGAAGTAGATGTTTTAATAGATGGAAAGTTTCAAGCAGATAAGAGAGATATAATGCTTAAATATAGAGGATCATCTAATCAAAGAGTTATAGATGTGAAAAAATCATTAGAACAAGGTAATATAGTTGAAATATTATAAAAAGTTAATTAGAAAAATTAATCACAATAGCAGTAATTAAGAAAAGGTTTCTTATGATGTTATTGTGATTTTTTTTATATAAAAAAATATTGCTTAAATATATTAAAAAAAGTACAAATTAGGTATACTAATAACATGGTAATTTTTACAGAGAAAGGAATTGAGAAATATGAGAAAATTAAAAAAGTATATATTAGTTTTATTTCTAATTATGAGTATGGCAGTCATATTAATTGGATGTGGTGAGGTAAAAGTAACTAGTGATACTTCTATTAATATAGATGGAACTAGTGATACAAAAATAAAGGTATATTATGATGAGACTATAAATAAGTTAGTAGATAATGATTTGTTATCAAAAGTTATTACTGAAGTTAAAGATGAAATTCCTGATAAAATACACTTTGGAGAAATAACCAAGTCAAAGGAAGGAGACTTAAATACAGAAGAAGTTAATATATCAACTGATAAAGTGAAAATTAATGAAGCATCTAATTTAAATAATGATTATTTTAGTATAATTGAAGATAAAGATAAGGGAATTTTTACTGATGAATATAAAGTAACACTTAAGCTTAATGATAGTGTAATAGATATTATTAGTGATTATATAAATAGTAATATAAATAATAATATTGGATTAGACTTAGGAACTTTATTAAATAAAAATATAGAAAATGTAATAGGGGATATTCCAGTAGATGTGTCAATATCTATGCCTGTTAAAATAGTAGATACAAATTCTGACCAGGTAGTTAATGATGATAAAACTATAAAGTATTCCTATACTATAAATGATTTAAATGAAAACAACAGTATAATGATAGGCTTTAAAGTTCCTAATATACAAAATATAGTAATTGCACTGGTAATAATTATTTTAATAATAGTAATTATTATTATTTATTATATTAAGAAAAGAAAAAAATAAAATTTATCAATTATCAAAATATAAATATTATAGCAATGATTTTTACAAAGATGAAAAACATAGAAAGTGGTATAATGAAAGAAATAGGAACAGGAATAACTTGTAGGCATTTATAATATTTAATGAAGGTTTAAGTGTCACAGGAAATTTTGAAAAAAGACTTTAAAAATTTATATATAAATGGAGAAGCTATTTACATATTTTGTAAATAACTTCTCTGTTTATTTAAAGATTTATATTAATATGTCTTTTAAGTAAAAGTATACATAACTAATTATAAATATGAATATAGTATAATATCCAGTATAATAAAGTTTAATTTATATGGCTAGATAAAAATATTACATAATTAATTTAGAGATAGTGATGAAAATAAAAGCATTACTTTATTTAGGCTATGTAAATTATTATATTTATTAGATGGGGATAATTAAATAAATATTGTAAATTCATAATAAGGTGTAGGAGGGGATTATTGTGAAAGAATTGGAAGAGGTAATGAAATATGGGGATTTAAAGAAAGGAAATGTTTATAGAAGAGGTTTACTTGAGGAGTATATAGGAAAATATAGATGTATGTTAATAGAGGCTGGATCAAAAAGAGGAATTTTAGCAAATGATTATACTGATGTTTGTATAGTTAAAGATATTATAGAAAATGCAAGTGGAAATTTTTCAGTTGGAAAATTTGTAGTAAGTAACAAATTTTTTAGTCAAGTTATAATAGTAGAAAAAATTAATATGCAAACAATTACAAACGTTTACAACACCTAATTACTGTTGAATTAGAAATCAGTTTTTAACTTCTTAACTCTATCTTTAAAATTAAGCTTTATAGTTTTTTATATTAATATACAATTTAATAATTAAGTTATCTGTAGAAAGTTGCAATAAGTGAATTTCTACAATATTATATATAGAGTATATAAATTTAAAAATATTATATTAATCATTAAAAATTTTAATAATATAAAAGTAATGATTAAAACAGTATTTAGTATTATAATGAAAAAGTTAAGGGAGGATACTTCCTTAATTTTTTTGTTAGGAGAGTTAGGAAAAGTATATAAAGTCGTATCTTAGAAATGTGGTGATTAAGTGTTAGGTCTTATAGGAATAAGAAAAAATGTTGATATAAACATAAGAGAAAGGTTAGCAATTGCATTAAGTAAGCAATCTAAGGCAGTAAAAGAATTAAATAAACTATATGAAGAAGTAGTAATAATAAGCACATGTAATAGGACAGAAATTTATATTTCAGGATGTTTAGGAAGTGAAAAGGAGATAAGAAAGATATTTGAAGTATTAGATTGGGATATTTCACTTTTAAAATATACTTTTTATCTTGAAGGGATAAGTGTAGCTAAGCACTTATTAGAAGTAGTTTGCGGTTTTCATTCTAAGATATTAGGAGAAGATCAAATATTAGGTCAAGTTAAATTAGCATATGAATTAAGTTTAGAACATAAGGCTATACATACAAAGCTTTTAAGGTTATTTGAAGAAGCGATAAGTTGTGGTAAAAAGTTTAGAACAGAAAGTAAATTATATGAAATACCAGTATCAGCATCATCTATTGCAGTAAATGAAGTTGAGAAATTTGGTGCAAGTAGTGTTATGATATTAGGATATGGAGCAATAGGTAGTTTAGTAGTTAAATATGCATTAGGTAGTAAGTTTAACAAAGTATTTATTGTTGTAAGAAATAAGAATAAGGTACCAGATTTAAAAGATAACAGAGTTAAGGTTTTAGATTTTAATGAATATAAAGATGTTATTAATGAGGTAGATGCAGTTATAAGTTGTACATCGGCTTCCCATATTGTTATAAAAGATGATTATATAAAAAAATATGGAAAAGAAATTATGTTAATTGATTTAGCACTACCTAGAGATATTGATGAGACTTTATCTAAAAATAAAAGAGTAACTTTACTAGATATAGATACCATAAGTAAATTAGATGGGGATAATAAGAAACTAAGAAGTGAAAAAATGAATGAGTATAAATTTTTAGTTCATGAATATTTAAATGAATACAGAGATTGGTTAAATATTAGAGAAGTTACATATTATATACATGAAATGAAGAATACAGGAAATAGTGTTGTGGAAAGTAGAGCTAAGTCTTTTGAAAATAAATGTAAAGATAAAAGAGATATTGATTTAGCTACAACCTTAATAAAAAGTACATCAGATTATTATATAAACAGAGCTATAAAGCTATTAAAGGAAGAAAAGTTAAAAGGACGTGAAGAGGAATGCCTGAATATTCTAAAGCAAATCTTCATGGAGAATTAAGTTATGCACCTATAACATTTTTTGGAGAAAAACTTAAAATTGGAGTAATAGGGGCAGGACGAGGTGCATTAATTAAAGTAAGAAACTTTTATAATAAAGGTAGTAAAATAGAAGTTTTAGCATTAGATTTTTTAGAAGATTTTTATAAATTTAATGGGGATAAAGTAAAGCTAATAAAGGGAAATTATAATAAGGACTTTATATTAGATAAGCATTTAATAATAATTGCTATTGATAATGATAGTGTAATTAATGAAATAAAAGATGATTGCGAAAAATTATGCAAAATTTATATAAATTCATCAAAATTTAAGGATGGAATGGGGGTAATACCTGTTACAAGAGAAAGTAAATTTATTACTGTAGCAGTTAATACTAAAGTAGGAAATCCAAGAGGCTCAGTAATGGTTGCAGAATCTATTACTGAGTCTTTGGAAGAATTTGATGAATATATAAGATTAACAGGGGAAATAAGAAATTCTCTATTTTTAGATAAAGAAATTAAAGATGATTTGTTAAAATTTATAAATTCTAGTGATTGTAAATTTTTTTATAATAAAAATAAAATTTTTGAAGTATTTAAATTATTTTATGATGAAGATATAGTTAGTAAGATAAAATCCTTAGGGAAGGAAGAGTAGTATATATGGAATTAATTTTAGCAACTAGAAAAAGTTTATTAGCTCAAACTCAGACTGAAACAGTTATGAGGCTATTAAAAGATAAAGTTAATATGGATAGTAAAAAACTATTAGTAGTAACTGAGGGAGATAAGAGATTAGATGTAACATTAGATAAGATAGGTGGTAAAGGTTTATTTACAAAGGATATAGAAATAGCCTTACTAGATGGTAGAGCACATGCTGCTGTACATTCAATGAAGGATGTTCCATATGAAATGGGAGAAGACTTTGAATTAGTAGCAATGCCTGAAAGAGAAGATGTAAGAGATGTACTTGTATGTCAAAATGGCGAAAAGCTAAGTGATTTAAGAAAAGGAGCAATAATAGGAACTAGTAGTATAAGAAGAGCAGCTCAATTAAAGGCTCTAAGAGAGGATATAAATATTGTTCCTATTAGAGGAAATGTTGGTACAAGACTTGAAAAGATGAAAAGTGAAGGTATGGATGGGATTGTATTAGCTGCTGCAGGATTAAAAAGATTAGGTATGGAAGATATAATTAGTGATTACTTGAATCCAGAAATATTTGTTCCTGCTGTATCGCAAGGGGCACTAGGAATAGAATGTTTAAAAGATAGTGAGTATAATAAATACTTTAAAAGCTTAGATGATATAAATGTAAGAATTACTATAGAGGCTGAAAGAAGCTTTATGAAGGAATTAAATGGTGGATGTCATAGTTTAATTGGAGCATATGCAAGACTTCAAGGAAATGATATATATATAATAGGTACTTATGAAGTTAATGGTATAATAGTTAAAAAAGATATCTTAGGAAATAAAGATGAATACGTTGAATTAGGGAAAAAGTTAGCTAAAAAGATATTGAGAGCTTAAAGAAAAAGCATATAAGGAGTATGAAGAAGGTAGGCGTTAATTATGAATGGAAAAGCGTATATAATAGGAACTGGACCAGGTGATGAAGAACTATTAACAGTTAAGGCTGTTAAAATATTAAAGAAGTGTACAGCAGTACTTTATGATAGATTAGTTTCTAATAATATTTTAAATTATTTAAATGAGGATTGTTTAGTATATTATTGTGGAAAAGAGCCTGGAGCTCACTATAAAACACAAGAAGAAATAAACGATATGTTAGTTAGGCTTGTTAAAGAAGGTCATATAGTTGGAAGAGTAAAAGGGGGAGACCCATATGTCTTTGGAAGAGGGGGAGAAGAAGTATTATCACTTGTTGAAGAAAATTTAGACTTTGAGGTAATACCAGGAGTAACTTCTCCAATATCTGTTTTAAATTATGCTGGTATCCCAATAACTCAAAGAGCTATAGCACAAAGTTTTCATATTGTAACTGGGATGACAAGTGCAAGTGAAAAAATAAATTGGGAAGCCTTAGCAAAAGAAAATGGAACTCTTGTTTTTATGATGGGCCTTGAAAACATAGAGAGAATAGTAACTAACTTAATTACTAATGGAAAAGAAAAAGCAACACCAGCAGCTGTTGTAATGAGAGGTACTTCATCTAAGCAAAGAAAGGTAATTGGAACTTTAGAAAATATTTCTGAAGAAGCAAGAAAAGCTAATCTTAAATCACCTTGCATAATTGTTGTTGGAGAAGTTGTAAATTTAAACGAGAAGTTATCTTGGTATGAAAAGAAACCTTTATTTGGTACTAATATATGTATAACTAGATCAAGAGAACAAAGCTCTAGTTTAAAAAGTGCTTTAAAAGATTTAGGTGCAGAAGTAACGGAAATAAATTCAATAAAAATTAGGCCAACGAAGGAAAATTTAAAACCATATTTAGAGAAGCTTTCTGATTATGACCATATTATTTTAACATCGGTAAATGGAGTAAATAATTTCTTTGATTATTTAATTGAAGAAAATTATGATATTAGAAATTTAAAGGCTAAATTTTCTGTTATAGGAAAAGCAACGAAAAAAGCATTAGTTAAAAGAGGAATAGTTCCTTTTATAATGGCAAGAGAATTTGTTGGAGAAGGATTATTTAAAGTTTTAGCTCCTCATTTAGTTAAAGGAGAAAAAGTATTAATTCCTTGTTCATCAAGTAGCAGAAGTTATTTAGTTGATGAAATAAGCAAATTAGGCTTAGAGGTAGATAGGGTTCATACATACGATACTGTATGTGGCATATTAAGAAATAAAAGAGTCTTTGATGAAGTGGATTATGTATTATTTACAAGTCCAAGCACAGTAACTAATATGATTGATATGTTAGGTTTAGAAGCAATAAGAGAAAAGAAACTTATTGCAATAGGACCTCAAACAGCAAAAGCAATAAGAGAAAAGGAAATGGAATGTTTTATGTGTAAGAAACATTCAGAAGAGGGATTCCTTAAGGAAATAATTCAATTTAAGGAGGCAGAAAATGTTTAGAAGAGGTAGAAGGTTAAGAGCAAATTCTGTAATAAGAAGTTTAGTAAGAGAAAATTCTTTAAGTGTAGATGATTTTATTTATCCTGTATTTGTAGTTGAAGGTAATGATATAAAAAGAGAAATTAGTTCTCTAAAAGGGAATTACCACTGGTCTGTTGATAGATTAGGAGAACTAGTTGATGAGTTAAATGAAGCTAAAGTTAAGTCTGTAATATTATTTGGAATTCCTGAGCATAAGGACTGTGTAGGAAGTGAAGCTTATAGTGAAAATGGAATAGTTCAAAAGGCTATAAGAAAGCTAAGAGAATTAAGTAAAGATTTATATATAATTACTGATGTCTGTATGTGTGAGTATACAGATCATGGACATTGTGGAATATTAAATAATCATAATGTAAATAATGATAAGACTTTAGTGTATTTAGGAGAAATAGCTTTATCACATGCTAAGGCAGGAGCAGATATGGTTGCTCCTTCAGATATGATGGATGGTAGAATATCATATATAAGAAATGTTTTGGATGAAAATGGATATGAAAATTTACCTATAATGAGTTATGCTGCTAAATATTCATCAGCATTTTATGGACCATTTAGAGAAGCAGCAGGTTCAGCTCCAAGCTTTGGGGATAGAAAGGGATATCAAATGGATCCAGCAAACTCTAGAGAAGCAATGGCTGAAATAGAAGCTGATTTAAATGAAGGTGCAGATATAATAATGGTTAAACCTGCAATGTCTTATCTTGATATAGTAAGAGAAGCTAGAGATAAAATAAATGCGCCTATATGTGTTTATAATGTTAGTGGTGAATATGCTATGGTAAAGAATGCAGGAGAAGCAGGTCTTATAAATGAGAGATTAGTGGCTTTAGAAATGCTTTTATCAATGAAGAGAGCTGGAGCTAAGATGATAATAACTTATTATGCACTAGAAGTAGCAAAATGGCTTAAGGAGGAAGAATAATATGTCTAATCAACAAATTTTTGATGAATCAAAGAAATATATGCCTGGTGGAGTTAATTCACCAGTAAGGGCTTATAGAGATATGGGAATAGATCCTCCAGTTATGAAGTCAGGAAAAGGCGTAATAATAAAGGATGAAGATGGAAAAGAGTATATAGATTTTGTTTTAGCATGGGGACCAATGTTATTAGGTCATTGTAATGAAGAAGTTGTAACTGCTATTAAAGAGATTTCTGAAAGTGCTATAGCCTTTGGAGCTCCAACAGAGTTAGAACTACAAATGAGTAGATTCTTATGTGAGGAAATGGATAACGTTGAAATGGTTAGATTTGTTAACTCAGGTACAGAAGCTACAATGAGTGCAATAAAGCTTGCCAGAGGATATACAGGAAAAAATAAAATAATAAAATTTGCAGGATGTTACCACGGACATTTTGATGGCTTCTTAGTTGAAGCTGGATCAGGAGTATTAACTGAAGGAATAGCTGGATGTTTAGGAATACCTAATGATAGCATAAAAAATACTTTAGTTGGTGTTTATAATGATATGGAGCAAGTAAGAGGATTATTCGAAGCTTATGGTGATGATATTGCAGCTGTTATAATTGAACCAGTAGCTGGTAATATGGGAGTTGTAAAAGCTGAAGATCAGTTTATGGAAACTCTAAGAGTATTATGTGATGAGTATGGTTCATTATTAATATTTGATGAGGTTATGAGTGGTTTTAGGGTTGCATATAAGGGAGCTCAAAGCTTATTTAATGTAAAACCAGATTTAATTACTTATGCTAAAATAATAGGTGGAGGTCTTCCATGTGGAGTATATGGTGGAAGACGTGATATAATGGAAAAATTATCACCACTAGGTGGGGTATATCAGGCAGGAACTATGTCAGGTAATCCAGTAGTTATGGCTGCAGGAATATCAACACTTAATATACTTAAAGAAAATCAAGATATATATGATCATATAAATAAAATAGGTGAAAAACTTCAAAAGGGAATTGAAGAAATTGCTAGAGAAAAAGGTATAAAATTAACAGTAAATAGAGTTGGAGGAATGATGACAGTATTCTTTACTGATAGAAATCCAGTAAGAAGTTATGATGATGCAAAAGGTTGTGATTTAGAAATGTTTAAGAAGTACTTCTTGCATATGTTAAATAGCGGATTTAACATACCACAATCTCAATTTGAATCAATGTTTTTAAGTGCTGTTCATACAGAGGAACATATTGATAAATTCTTAGAAGCTTTTAGACAGTTTGAGGCTTAGTGAATGAAAACTATGTAATATAGTGGTAAGCTTAGAATAGTGACAAAGGGAAACTTGTTACTAATATAAAGGGGGTATATTTTATGAGTAAAGCAATAGTTTTAGTGGCTTTTGGTAGTGCAAATTTAGATGGTATAAAAAAAAGCATAGGACTTTTAGAGAAAGATTTAGATAGTTGTTTTGGAGAAGAGTATACAATATTTAAAGCTTTTACATCTAATAAAATTATTGACCTTTTAAAAGAAAGGTATGATTATGTTGTACCTCATTTAAGTAAAGTGCTTTTTAATTTAGTTAATCAAGGATATGAAGAGGTAATTATACAACCACTACATATAATGAGTGGAAGAGATAAAAATCAAATTGAAGAAATAGTTAATGAATATAAATATTCAGTGAAAAAATTAGTGATTAGTAAAGCATTATTTACTGATGAACATGATAAGTTAAATAAAGAAAGTTATGAAGTTGGAAATATAATTTCAGAAAATATAGGCAACAATGATATCTTGTTAGTGGGCCACGGTTCAAAAACAAGCTCTAATAAGTTATATGATGTAATAGAAAAGGCTGTTAGAGAGATTACTCATAAAAAGGTATATATGGCAACCTTAGAAGGCAAAAAAACAATAGATACTGTTATTGAAAGTTTACTAAGAGATGAAGTTAATAATTTGATAGTAAAACCTTTGTTTATAATTCCAGGTAAACATGTTGTATCAGATATATCTACTGGAGATGGATCTTGGATAGAGATGTTAAAAGAAAAAAATATTAATGTAACTATTAATGAAAATTCTCTTTTACAATATGAAGGAATAAGAAAATTGTATATAAGAAATATTAATGAGGTTATTAAAAAATAAACAATAGTTAATATGTATAGTAAATAATTAATAAATTTGAGGATTCTTTTTAGAATCCTCAAATTTATTTTAAAAGTAAACCTTTATTATTGAGAGTTTGATGTAATTTTAAATAATGGGATTTTCTGTTTGAAAAATATAGAGAAAAGTTGTATTATATATAATTATGATAAAAAAATACAAAGATTAAATATTAGGTAGAGGTGTAGATATGTACAAGAGAGAAATTGATAATTTAACTCACTCTGCAGAAGTTAAAATTGGCTTATTTAATAGAAGCATAGCTAAATATTTAACATCTGCATTTCTAGGAAGCTTTTTTGTAAGCTTAGGAATTATGTTAATTTATTCTATTGGTGGAATAATGCATCATGCAGAAGTTGAAACTTACAAAATATTAATGGGAGCATGCTTTGGTGTTGCTTTAAGTTTAGTATTTATGTGTGGAGGAGACTTATTTACTAGTAATGCGATGATAATGACTATAGGAGCTTTAGAAAAAAAAGTAACTTGGTTAGATGCAGTTAAAATTTGGGTTGCAGTTTGGATTGGAAACTTAGTAGGTGGTGTTGTAGGAGCAGTTTTATATGTACAAGCTGGTCTTGCAAGTGGTAAGAGTGAATATATTGGAGAATTTATTGTAAACAATGTTGCTACAAAAATGAATACTCCAGGAATGGAATTATTCTTAAGAGGTTTATTATGTAATGTTTTAGTTTGTCTTGCTACTTGGATGGCATATAAATTAAAAGAAGAAACTGCTAAAATCTTAATGATTTGGTGGTGCTTATTTACATTCATAACTGCTGGATTTGAACATAGTGTTGCTAATATGGGATTCCTTACTATGGGATTATTATTACCTCACGGAGCTGATGTTAGTATTATGGGAATGGCTCATAACTTACTTTGGGTTTCACTAGGAAACTTTGTAGGTGGAGTATTATTTGTTGGTTTACCATATTACTTCATAACAAAAGAAAAGAAAAGTGCTTAATATATAGAAAAGGAACTATGAATAAGTAGTTCCTTTTTTCTATTTTAAATTTAAAGTTGAGTAAAATAGTAAGAAATAAATATTGACAAATAATTATTATTAGAAGATAATAATTTTGAGGAATTAATATCATTTAAACGGAGGATGAAACAAAATGAAAGCATTTGTTGATGAAAATGTATGTATAAGTTGTGGATTATGTGAAGGTACATGTCCAGACATATTTTCACTTGATACAGGAGTTGCAGTTGCAATTGAAGACGTTGAAGAAGAATTTGAAGATGCTACAAGAGAAGCTTGTGATGGATGTCCTGTACAAGCTATTTCTATAGAAGAATAATTAATTTAAACCATTAAAAACAAAGGAGATGAACTTTATGTCAAAAGTATGTTTATGTAGAGGAATAACAGAAGAACAAATTGTTGAAGCTGTAAAAAATGGAGCAACTTCTTTTGAAGAAGTTAAGGAAGAAACTGGTGCAGGTGCTGGTGGATGCCGTGGCGGAAGATGTAAATGTAACATCGAATTATTAATTGAAAAGAATAAATAATAAGGAAATACACTACTAACTATCGTTGGTAGGTGTAAGTTGAATTAACTAAATTAAAATTTAGAATTTGACTTAGGGTAGAAGTATATTAATTTATGCTTCTACCTTATTTTATTAACTAATTAAAAAATGGACAAATTCCATTAGAAAATGTACATTTAAAATACAATTATTTAACTTTATAAATCCATCCTTCTGGACCTTCAATATCACCAAATTGAATTCCACAAAGAATTCTATAAAGCTCTTTAGTAATTGGGCCAACTTCAGTTTCGCTATAGAATACATGAAGTTCTCCTTTGTATTCAATACCACCAATAGGTGTGATAACAGCAGCAGTACCACAAGCACCAGCTTCTTTAAATTCATCAAGGGAATCTATTGGAACTTTTCTTTCATATACTGGCATATTTAAATACTTTTCTGCAATTTCCATTAATGAATATTTAGTTATACTTGGTAATACTGATGGAGATTTAGGAGTAACAAATTCATTATTTTTTGTAATTCCAAAGAAATTTGCAGCACCAACTTCTTCAATATATGTTCTAGTAGCTGGATCTAAGTATATACAATCAGCAAAACCTCTATCGGCAGCTATTTTATGAGGTTGCATTGAAGCAGCATAGTTACCACCAACTTTTTGACCACCAGTTCCATGAGGAGCTGCTCTATCATAATCTGCAATCATGAAGTTACAAGGTGTCATACCACCTTTAAAGTATGCTCCAACAGGTAAACAGAATACACAGAATATATATTCTGGTGCAGGTTTAACACCTATATTATCACCAACACCAATAACAAATGGTCTTAAATATAAAGTACCACCTGTACCATAAGGAGGTACATAATGTTCATTTGCTTTAACAACTTGCATACAAGCATCTATAAATTTTTCTTCAGGAATTTCAGGCATAAGTAGCTTATTAAGACTATTATTAAGTCTTGCAGCATTTCTATTAGGTCTGAAAAGTTGAATGTCCCCATTTTTAGTTCTGTAAGCTTTTAAACCTTCAAAACATTGTTGCCCATAGTGAAGAGCGCAAGAAGCTTCACTTATAGTAAGCATGTTATCTTCAGTTAAATGTCCTTCATCCCAACTTCCGTTTTTCCAAGTAGAGATATAACGAAAATCAGTTTTAATGTACTCAAACCCCAAGTTGTTCCAATCGATGTTTACTTTTTTAGTCATTTAAATCGCCCCTTTAAATTAGAAGTAAGATATAAAATTAACTTTATATTTATAATATAGTTAATAATAAATCTCCAATATGTAACTTAAAAAATTTTAAGTTTATTTTCTTAATTATTTATTTTACCACTAATAAGAAGAATCTTAAATAAAAAATATGAAATTTATAACAAAAATATATATAGATATTAAAAAAAATTATTGTATAGTATAATATTGATTAAATGGTAAAAATACCATTTCTATAATAGATATATTTTTTAGGAGGTAAAAATGAAGAGAGAAGTTATTCATACTAATAATGCTCCAGGAGCAATAGGACCATATTCACAAGGAATTATAGTTGGAGATTTTGTTTATACATCTGGACAAATTCCAATTAATCCAGCCACTGGAGTTATGGAAACAGATATAAAGCTTGCAACTAAACAATCAATGGAAAATGTTAAGGCAATTTTAGAAGCTGCTGGAACATCTTTAGAAAATGTAGTTAAAACAAGTATTTTCTTAAAAGATTTAAATGATTTTGCTGCAGTTAATGAAGTTTATGGAACATACTTTACTGAAAATCCACCAGCAAGAAGTTGTGTTCAAGTAGCAAAATTACCAAAGGATGCAGTTATAGAAATAGAAGCTATAGCTACTAAATAGTATTAAAAAGTAATAATTATTAATAAAAAGGCCGTAAAGGCTTTTTTATTTTCTAAAAATATAGTAAATTATATATCTGTAGAATAGTATTAATGGGTAAATATTATTATACTGTAACTAACATATATAAAATAATAAAATTAAATTGTTTAATGAAAGGAAAATAATTTATGAAAAAAAATAAGTTAAAGTTAATATCAGTATTAATAACTACTTTATTTATTGTAAATGCATTTGTTGGATGTAAGTCATCAGATGCAAAAGAAGAGATAAATATATTAAATTATGGTGCTAATGTAGCTGAAGGAGTTTATAAAGAGTTTGAGAAAGAAACTGGAATAAAGGTAAATGAGAAAACATTTGATGATATGCACTATATGTACCAAGAAGTTGCTAGTGGTAAAGTAAAATATGATGTTATATTAGTTTCAGATGATATGGCTGATAAAATGATAAAAGAAGATATGCTTCAAAAAATAAATAAGGATAATATACCTAATATAGTTAATATGAATGAAGGGGATATGGGTAAGGAGTATGATCCAAACAATGATTATACAGTACCATACATGAATGGAACAATTGGATTAATATATAATACAGAGACTGTTGATGAAGATATAGATAGTTGGAAGAGTTTATTTGATCCAAAATATAAAAATGAAGTTTTCATGTTTGATAATATGAGAGACACAATAGGAGTGGCATTAAAGACTTTAGGATATTCTTTAAATTCAACTAATCCAGAGGAGTTAGAAGAAGCAAAGGAATTATTAATTAAGCAAAAGCAAGAGATAAATCCTGTCTATGGAGCTGATGAGGTATTGGATTTAATGAAATCAGGAGAAAAGAAAATTGCTATGATTTGGTCTGGTGAAGGATTAAACTTAGAGGCAGAAGATAGTAAGTTTAAATACGTAATTCCAGAAGAAGGAGCAGATTACTGGTTAGATTCATGGGCGATTCCTAAGGATGCCTCAAATGTTAGTGGGGCTGAAAAGTTTATAAACTTTATGAGTAACAAAGATATAGCTTTAAGAACTGCTGATGAAATAGGATATACTTCTCCACAAAAACAAGCCATTGCAGAGCAACCAGAAGAAATTAAAAATAATGAAAATGCATATATGTCTCAAGAAACTTTAGATAAGTGTGAAGAATATAAATACTTAGATGGTGATAATTTAAGATTATACGAAGATGTTTGGATGAAAATAAAAGGGTAAAGTTTATTAAAATCCTAAATATATAAATTGTTATAAGGTAGAAGAATTGTAATAATACTTTAGTAGAAAAAGTAAAAGTTTTGGTATATAATACTTATAAAAGGAAATGAGCTTAGGAGGAGAGAGTATGGATAAAATAATTGATTTTAATGAGCTTAAAAATAGAGTTAACGACAAAGATGTAGATCAATTTGAATCATATATTTATTCTTTATACTATAAGATGGCTGAAGGCAAGATTAACATGTCTGAGTTTTCTAAGGAGTTAGGTCAATATATGGAGAAAAATAATCTTTCTCCAGATAAATTCTTAAAAATGCAAACAAAGCTTATGGAGAGATACGGAATTGATGCTTCAGGATTTGAAGAACAATTAAAATCATTAGGATTAGAAAATATAGCAACTAATCCAGCAGACTATGAAAAAGCACGTAGGACTTTAAGTTTTCAAGAAAAATATAAAAGTAGACTTAAAGTTAAAGGTGCAACAGAATATAGTATAAATAATGATAAGAATAATCTTACTATCTTATTAGATGCCCATAATGTTATTTTAAAAAGTGAGGGATCAATTGATCTTACAGATAATGAGTTAAATGAGTTTTTATGTTCATATAAAAAGACTGTAGACAATGATTTACTTAAGATTTCAATTTGTGAAAATACAAAAGAATATGATTACTAAAAATAGAAACAAATTTCTATTTATTTTGACTTAAATTAATGTATAATAAATAAGGTGTGATGTATTAATCACTCCTTATTTTTTTACTAACGGAGGAGAATAATGAGCGTTTTAACAGTTAAAAATATAAGCCATGGATTTGGTGATAGAGCAATATTTGAAGATGTATCATTTAGATTACTTAAAGGAGAACATGTAGGGTTAATTGGAGCTAATGGTGAAGGTAAATCTACATTTATGAATATAATAACAGGTAAGTTAATGCCTGATGAAGGAAAAGTTATTTGGAGTAATAGAGTTAGAGTTGGTTATATGGATCAACATGCTGAACTTGAAAAAGGATTAACTATAAGAGATGTACTTAGAAGTGCATTTAAGTACCTATTTGACATGGAAACTGAGATGAATGAGCTTTATGGAAGAATGGGCGAAATGGATGAAGATGAAATGAATAAAGCTTTAGAAAGAACAGCTGTTATTCAAGATATGTTAGATAATAATGGATTTTATGTTATAGATGCTAAGGCTGAAGAAGTTGCTAAGGGGTTAGGACTTTTAGATGTAGGCCTTGATAGAGATGTAACTGAACTTAGTGGTGGTCAAAGAACTAAGGTATTATTAGGTAAGCTTTTACTTGAAAATCCAGATATATTATTACTGGACGAGCCTACTAACTATTTAGATGAAGCTCATATTGAATGGTTAAAGAGATTCTTACAATCTTATGAAAATGCATTTATTTTAATTTCACATGATATTCCATTCTTAAATTCAGTTATTAACTTAATTTATCATGTGGAAAATAAAAAGCTTACTAGATATGTTGGAGATTATTATGAGTTCCAAAGAATCTATGAAGCTAATAAGGCTCAATTAGAAGCAGCATATGAAAGACAACAACAAGAAGTTGCTCAGCTTAAAGACTTCGTTGCTAGAAATAAAGCAAGAGTTGCAACTAGTGGTATGGCAAAGGCGAGACAAAAGAAGCTTGATAAAATGGAAATGATTGAGCTTGCAGCTGAAAAACCAAAGCCAGAGTTCAATTTCTTAAAGGGAAGAACTTCAGGTAAGGTTATATTTGAAACTAAGGATTTAGTAATTGGATATAATGAACCATTAACTAAGCCACTTAATCTTTATATGGAAAGAGGACAAAAGATTGCTTTAGTTGGAGCTAATGGTCTTGGGAAGACTACACTTCTTAAGAGTTTAATGGGATTAATTCCTTCATTAAGTGGAGAAGCTAATTTAGGAGAATATCAACAAATTGGTTACTTTGAGCAAGAAATTAAGGAAGCTAATTATAATACTTGTATTGAAGAAGTTTGGGAAAAGTTCCCTTCTAAAACTCAATATGAAGTAAGATCAGCTCTTGCTAAGTGTGGTTTAACAACTAAGCATATTGAAAGTAAGGTATGTGTATTAAGTGGGGGAGAACAAGCTAAGGTTAGATTATGTAAGCTTATCAATGAAGAAACAAATATCTTAATCCTAGACGAGCCTACTAACCATTTAGATGTTGAAGCTAAGGATGAGCTTAAGAGAGCTTTAAAGGAATATAAGGGAAGTATATTACTTGTATGCCATGAGCCTGAGTTCTATAAGGATGTTGTAACAGATATTTGGAACTGTGAGGAATGGACTACAAAAGTTGTATAGAAATTTTAAAAAGTTAGTATGCGTAATACTAGCTTTTTTCTTTTAGAAAAATTATTATAGGTCCAAGTTGAGATTTAACTTATAATAATTTACTATGTATAATAAAAAGTTATAAATCAAATAAATGATTTATAACCTTAGGGATTTATTATATGATTCAGTATGAGATGTTATATCTTTACATCTCAAAACTGAATCAATTACTTTCATATGTGTTTTTAATTCTTATGTAATTAAAGTTAGTCTTTAACTTAAATTAAATATTATTTAACACCAAACATTACAGATGTAGCTTTGATAACAGCAACTGCTTTTGTTCCTACAGTCAATCCTAATTCTTTTACTGCAGCCATAGAAATTGTTGATGAAATTTTATTGCCACCAGCAATATCTAAAGTAACAATGGCATTTACTGCACCTTCATTGATATTAGATACTATACCTGTAATTTTATTACGAGCACTTAAAGTCATATCACCTATACCAATCATAACTTCTGTAGCTTTGATAATAGCAATTGCTTTTTTACCAGGAACTAACTCCAATTCATTTATTGCAGCCATAGAAATTGTACCTGTAATTGTTTCACCTGCAAATTCTAAAGTAACTATTCCGTTAACTGCACCTTCCTGAACTTTTACAACTTGACTAAATAACTGATTTCTCGCACTAATTCTCATTATTTTTCCTCCTAATATTTATTGTTAGTGTAAAAAACTTTACACTAACTTACTTGTTATGGGGGTACTTTTAGGAATTCTTTTTGGAGAAACAAAGCCTAATATAGTAAAAAAAGCTTTGCCAAAAGACCTTATTTCATTGTTTATTATAACAGCTTGCTTTGTTTTGGGCAGATTGATTCAATATTTTGTATTTGATATTTATTCCTCCTTTGATGATAAGGCAGCTGAAACAATTTTTTGGGTTGTATTAACAGGAATTGTCTTAGCCAGTGTTATGGTTTGGTTTAATAAGTATATAAAACAAAATAATAAAATTAGAAAATCACTAATTATCGGTGGATTACTGTTTGGTGTTGATCTTACTTTATTTAATTTCTTTATGCCCTTGGTATTTAATACAGACATATCAGATTTAATTTTGAGAACAGCAATTGATCTTATAACTATTACACTCGGTTGCCTATCTTTAAATTATAATGATTAAGGGTAAATTGCATTATATTTATTTGTACCTTTGATTTAATTAAAGCAAGAAAGAATAAATATACTTTTAAAACAATATGTATGGATATAATATACATGTTTTTACAAGAACAATTAAATATTTTTAAGAATAACCTATAATAAATACTTAATCTAATGGAGTAGAATAATGGGGTATTATATTAAGGCTGAATCAAATGTTAAATTATATGTAGAAGATCTTAATGAGAAAGCAGATAAAACTATTGTTTTTTTACATGGATGGCCAGGAAGCCATGATTTATTTGAATATCAATATGATTATTTAATAGAAAAAGGATATAGATGTATTGGAATAGATCAAAGAGGCTTTGGAAGTTCTGATAGACCAGTATGTGGATATGATTATGATACATTAAGTGATGATGTAAAGGCAGTAGTAGATACATTATGTTTAAAGAATTTTGTACTACTAGGACATTCAACAGGAGGCGCTATAGCCATAAGGTATATGTCAAGACATAAGGGGAAAGGGGTAGATAAACTAATTCTTTGTGGAGCAGCTGCCCCAAGTCTTATTAAGCGTTCATATTTTCCATATGGAATAAGTAGAGAAGTTGTTGAGGAAATAATAGAAGGAACATATAGTGATAGACCTAAGATGTTAAAGAATTTTGGAGATATGTTTTTTTACAAAAAAAGTTAGTAACTGAGAAATAGATTATTAAAAATTTAAATAATAAAAAATAATAGCAATAATATTTTAAAATATTTATATAGGAATATATTATAAAAAGTGTTTTATCAAAATATGATAAAACACTTTTTATAATATATATTTAAATTTTAAATCCTAAATAGATTTCACATACTGCTGAAATTATAAAGAAAGTACCTATAATATAAGGTGTTGCTAATATTGTGACTAAAGGATTAAATAATATTAATAATCCTAAAAGAAATAAAAGAATAATGTAAATAGTATGAAAATTAAAGTTTAAATTTTTATGTTTAATTGCCATTATGAATAAGTAAATTCCTCTAATAATTGCCCATACACCAAAGAATAGAGCAAGAGTATCAATTGTTGCTACAGGAGAGAAACATAGAAGCAGACCAAACAAAATTGAAATTGTACCATTTGCTATTAAAAAAACATTATTAGTAAAAGCAAATGCTCTAATAATACTAAATATACCAGCGAGAATTATTAATACTCCACAAATATTAATAAAATTTGCTAAAGTACTGAAAGGATTTATAAAGAATAAGACACCTATTACTCCAAATAATATTCCTTCGATAATAAATAGATATTCTAAAAATCTTTTCAAAAATATCACCACCTAAATATATTTAATAAGGAAATATACTTTTAGTTTGTGATAAATTTATAATATTATAAATTTATTAAAGAACTTTTTTAAAATATATGATAACATATTAATTATACTATAAAGTTAAATAACTCTATAATATTAAAATAAATTAAAGGGAGGTTAAATGTGATAAAAAGAAATTGTAAGCAATGTGGAAAGGAATTTGTGTTAACAGATTCAGAGATTAAATTCTTTAATGATAAGAATTTAGAACTACCTAAAAGATGTAGTGAGTGTAGAAAGGAAAATAAAAACAATAATAAAAGTTATAATATAAATAGTAGTAAAAACGAAAACATAAATAATAATTATAAAAATGATAGTTCTGAGAATAATAATTATAAAAGCGATAACAAGAAAAAAACATTCAGAAATATTATAGCTGCTGGATTAGTACTTGTAGTTTTATTTTTAGGTAAATTATTTAATATAGATATTAACTGGCAAGCAATTGGGACAAACTTTGGAACTCAAGAAAGTAATCTTTCTCTTCAATTCCGTAATGAAACAATGTGGGAAGATCACTTTGAAAAGCATGGAAGTGAATTTGGTTATAAAACTAAAGAGGAGTATCTAAAAGGAGCTAATGAAGTTATTAATTCATCTACTTCAAAACATAAAACAGAAGCAGAAGATGGTGATGAGATATACTATGATGAAGATAAAAATGAAATAGTATTTGTATCGGCAGATGGATATATTAGAACATATTTTAAGCCTAATGATGGAATAAATTATTATAATAGGCAGTAGTAAAATTGAAATTTATAATAAAAATATCTCCTATAATAAAAGTTATAGGAGATATTTTTATTATATAATTTTATTATTTGCAAAACATATAATGATAAAAAAATGTCAATACAAAATGAGAAAATAAAAATATTATATTTATAATAAAAAACAAAATTTACTTAAATAATTTTAAAAATTACAATAATAGAAAAAAATTAATACTATAAGGAATAAAAACACAAAAAAATAAGTGAAATTTACTAAAAATAATTAAATTTCGTGACTTTAATCACAGTTTATCTTTTGTAAAGAATATATAATAGCCTCATAGATTGTTATTTAAATAACAATAATATGGAGGGAATAATATGTTTAATGAAGAATTTAATAAAGTTGCAGGAGCAGCTAAAGCAAAAAGTGATTTATTAAAAAATAATAAGTTAGGGTATTTTGTTTCATCAATGTTAGCAGGAATTTTTGTAGGTATGGCTATAATGCTTATATTTACAATTGGAGGCTTGTTAACAGCAGCAGAATCACCAGCAACTAAGATTGTTATGGGAATTTCATTTGGTGGAGCTTTAAGTTTAGTTGTTTTTGCAGGTTCAGAGTTATTTACTGGAAATAATTTTGTAATGGCAGTAGGTTCATTAAATAAAAGCTTATCATGGGTAGATACTATAAAAGTATGGATAGTTAGTTTTATTGGTAACTTAGTTGGATCAATCTTAGCAGGATATATGTTTTACTTAGCAGGGCTTGCAAAGGGGCCAGTTGGAGAATTTATAGCAAATACTGCAGCTACAAAGATGAGTTTACCAGCTCAAGAATTATTCTTTAGAGGATTATTCTGTAATATACTAGTTTGTTTAGCAGTATGGTGTACTTTTAGATGTAAAGATGATGTTTCAAAATTAATAATGATATTTTGGTGTTTATTTATATTTATTACAGCTGGATTTGAACATAGCGTTGCTAATATGACATTACTTACAATTGGACTTTTATCTCCAGGTACAGCGGCTGTAAGCATTGCAGGTTATATATATAATATAGGAGTTGTAACTTTAGGAAATATGATTGGTGGAATATTCTTTGTTGCAATACCTTATTATTTAATATCAAGAAAAAATAAATAATATTATTATGATGAGAGTTAGTATAAATGCTAGCTCTTTTTTTATTAATATATTTTAAAAAAGTATCTATATTTATGAATATAAAAATAATAAATAAAATATTAGTAAAATAAGAGGGGGGAGTGTATATGAAATATGATAAGTGGCCATTACAATATAAATATAAAGATTTAGAGCCTTATATTGATACAGAAACAGTATGTATACACTATACAAAGCATTTACAAGGATATGTAGACAAACTAAATAAAGTACTTGAGGGATATGAAAAATTTACTGAAGGAAAAACATTGGAAGAAATACTTTATAATGTTGAAAAAATACCCAAGGAAATAAGAAAGGATGTAATTAATCAAGGTGGAGGTGTAGCAAATCATAATTTATATTTTTCTATTTTATCAAAGAAGCCTAAGAAATGTCCCAATGGTAAGTTATTAATAGAGATTAATAAGAAGTATGGTGATATAGAAAAATTAAAAGATGAAATATCAAAGAGAGCTATAAATCAATTTGGATCAGGGTATTCATGGCTTGTAGTTAATGAAAAAGGAGAGCTTGATGTAATTTCAACATCTAACCAAGATTCTCCATTAATTTTCAAGATGAAACCTATATTAACAATTGATGTGTGGGAACATGCATATTATTTAAAATATAAGAATTTGAGAGTTAATTATATAAAAAATATTTGGAATGTATTAGATTGGTCAAAGGTTGAAGAAAATTATTTGAGAGAATGTTCTAAGTAAAGCTTAAATAATATCAATGTTGAAATAATAAATTGATGATGATATAGTTTAAGCTATATTAGCTTTATAGTAAGCTAAATAATAACTAAAGAAAGATTAAATTAGTCGATTGCGAAACTAACTTTAAAAATTGAACAAAAATATTGATAAAAGC